>Ga0306886_101280_pt1 | contig 6316 bp, 7 predicted proteins | sample AntDeeMetagen136_FD_190444 | JGI IMG/M metagenome (GOLD analysis project Ga0306886, IMG submission 190444) | Saline lake microbial communities from Deep lake, Antarctica - Metagenome #136 (v2) (version 2) | ecosystem: Environmental > Aquatic > Non-marine Saline and Alkaline > Saline | place... | reverse complement strand
GAGAGTCCGTTGCAGTGGATGCAAGTCGCGTCGTTGAAGCAGGAAGCCGCGTCCTCAAGGAAACCGTTTCAACGGTTGAGTAGGGCGCGGTAGTTCACCCGGGTTAACTATCTGGTAACACGATAGTGCAGTCAGCAGAGCGGGAGACTTGCACCAACGCAGCTATGAACGGCGCGGATTCCCTGTGGCTTTGACCGGTGACGAACCGACCCCTGCGAAGCTCGTGGGTGCAGAAAACGTACACGTGCTCAGCGGTGCAGTTGAAGGCGACCTGAAAGTCGTGAACGCTGAGTACGTCTTTACAAACACCCCGACTGGCGGGAACGCCGAAATCAACGAGTTTGAGACGGAAATAACCGGGAACATAGAAGATGGGTACGTCCAGCCGGATGGCGTCACTGGTGACGCCGTAATCGTGGACGCGGATGACGTGTTCATCGAGCATGACGCTGTGGGCGGTGAGCTCCAGGTCATCGGTGAAGAGCAACTGTTCCACGACGAGTCCAGTGAGTCGCCTGACGGTCGCGTAGAGATGGACGACGCCGTCACTGGATGGAAGCGTTCGCTTTCCCTTTCGAGCCCACAGCGCGGTGCTGCAGTTGCTGGTGGGCGGTGTGACGTCACACTTACCGATGTGACGCAGGACATCGAGTTGTACGTCACCGGATGGAAGAACAGTGCCCGCATTGACGGGAACGCGACCGTGACTCTCCATCTCATCGGGTCACACAACACCGTCGACACCGGCCCGTACATCGATCTGGATATCGCTACGGAGTCCGGCATCGAAAACGCATTCAACAGCGACGGCGTCCCGCACGACGACGTCATCGAAACCACGAAAGAAAACGCCTACAACGGACATCTCTTCGGACGCGATCAAGTCACGTTCCAAGTCCCTGCGACTGACGAAGACCACTGCCCCGGATGTGGTGCAGACTCGAATGCGATCATCAAACGCCGTCAAGAAGATGCCTTCTTCCTGTTCAACAGTCCGGTCTACCATTTCGACAAAGGTGGGGCGACCTACGAATGCGAGGAATGCTCGATGAACGTTGGTCCTGACGTGGAGCTCACTGAGTCGGAACGGAAGGACCTGCTCCAGTAACTCCAGGTACACTGTACGCTCCTCCCTTGTACACTCGTTCACAAGGCTGGTAAACACTTATTACCCGGGGCGTTCTTTGTGAGGATAGATGCGAGAAGCAACCCGTCGTTCCCTTCGGCTATCGAGTTCATCCAGTTTGGATGAGCAATAGCTGAAGGTGTCGGGGTTGCTTCGACTCGGCTTCTTCGCTGTATCAGTCTGAAAGTGGCACAGTCAGGCTGTGAATATTCTCAAAGCACGTACCTCACACCATAGGCACCACTTTTGACGGGAGCTCTCGTCACCGTGACTCCCGGGACACGGAAACCAACACACCGGGAACATCATGGGTGCGTGGCTGAGTTTGGTCAAAGGCGCGGGGCTCAGGACCCCGTCCGGCGAGGCCGGTAACATCAGAGGTTCGAATCCTCTCGCGCCCACTCACTCCGCGCTACGCGGCGTGGAGACAGTCCTATCGGTTTGAATTCGCATTGCGCAGCTGTGCTCGATTGGAAAAGAGACGGGCTTGAGATGCCCGGGCGTAGGTCCTGTCCAGGTTCGATTCCTGGCAGCTGCATCGACACGACGCCTCATCGAAGGCACGTGTCACTAACTGTACTTCGTGCCGTCTCAAGGGGAATAGGTGACCCTCACACGATTGCTAATCGTGCTCCCTGAGATATGGATTCCCGATTCGAATTCGGGAGGCGGCGTCAAGTTATAGTCTATGTAGTTAGAGTTGTCCTCAAACCAACTCAGCGAACATAGAGTATAACTGAATATCGTGATATGACGTGCCGTGCCCCTAGGTACGTCAGATAAACGATCGTGATAACCAAGGGGTGAAGAAATCGTCTTGCCGAAGTGCCCGAGTGGTCTAAAGGAACGGTCTGGAACACCGTGGGTCAGGTTACACTGGCCTCAGCGGTTCGAATCCGCTCTTCGGCGTTTGGTGGGTTAGCCAAGCCTGGCCTACGGCGCTCGTCTTGAAAACGAGAAACGGCCTCGTAAGGGGCTGCTTCCTCGGTTCGAATCCGAGGCCCACCGTTGCGGTCGTAGCCAAGCCTGGTCGACGGCGACGGACTTAAGATCCGTTGGTTAGTCCTTCTCCGGTTCGAATCCGGACGGCCGCATTTCTAACTTGAGTTTGCAGGTGAAGGGTTTACCAGTGGCTCGGCCATACACGACTTGAGCGCACCCGAATGACCGATACAATCCGCGCACTCACTGATCCATTACGAGTGAAGTCCGTCCAGTGGTTCTTTTGGGCGGTAGCGATTGTCTTCTACGGATTCGGGGATACGATTACAACGATATTTGGGCTTCAAGCAACCGGTGTCGCAGAAGGTGGACCACTCGTCTTGGTGGTCCTCGCACTCGGTGGGATCCCTGCATTCATTCTTTACAAAACACTTCTTGTCGCGGTGTTTTTCGGTGTTTTGGTACGTCGTGTCTGGTCCAGTACGGGACTCCATCCCGATGGTTCTCACCGTTTTAGGCGTTGTAATCACTATTTGGAATACATACGTCGTTTTCTATTGAATTATCATAGTCAGTCAAACTCGTTGGGCATCCCGCCGAACCGGTCGTATAGGAAGAAATACAGGGGAACCCCGATCACGAGAAATGCTGCTCCACGAAGGTAGTAGCCGGTGTAGAGAAGATACAGTCCGGCGAGAACCCCGACACCTAACGCAGTTTTATTAAAGACATCCGCAGCAAGATACGCCGCGTATCGCAATCGGTTCATACCTGGTGATACCCCAACCAGCGTTAAGAGATTTCGTGTTCACGATCGATACACTGGATTGAGTATATCTCCAGTGGCAATGGAGGGGTTACGTGAGCACCTCCCTACTCTTATGCCTCTGCCCACGATACGGTACAGTAAGGAGAACGCACCACCAGGTGAGTAATTTAATTCATGGCATTCACAATCCCGTTGTTCGATATCGGGCTGATCTCGATAGCAATTGCTGCCCTGTTCTTTGTCCATGAAGTTGCGAAGACGTTGAAGGAGCTGGTGAGGAATACAACGACAGGGCTCGTGGTGCTTGGAATCAGTCACGTACTTGGGGTGAGTGTTGTGGTGACACCGTTGGTGATGTTCGAGATTGCTATTGGTGGCATTCCAGGTGCGATTATCGTTGTGGTGATGTCGTATCTAGGAATCACATTGATCCCACATTAGCCGGTGTGAAGGAACTTCAGTACTCACGCGTGTGGTTCCTGGTCTGAGCGGACGTCAGTTGGATGGGGTTCGAGGTTTTTCTGTGAGGCGGCGTACTTTCGGGAAGGTGAGAGTAACGATGAGGAGTTCTAACCCTCCGACAACAAGGAATGCGGTCGTGTAGTTTGCGGTACTGACAACAACGCCCCCGACGAGAAACCCGGTTAGGAATCCGAGGCTGCCGAAGATATTGAATCCGCCCATTGCTACGCCGTGTTCTGTAGAAGACGCAATGTCTGTCACCAAAGCCATTGTTGCAGGAGCCATGAATGCCCCGCACACCCCGATGAGAACCATGAGGCCAGCTGCGACCGTGTACACCGGGGCGATCCCGATAAGGATGATTCCAATTCCGTAGGCGAGGGACCCGCCAATGATGGGGGCGAATCGACCAGTCCGGTCCGACAGCGTTCCAAAAGGGTATTGGAGGAGAGCGAATGGGAAGAAGAATAATGCGAGTGTGAGGCCGGCTGTTGCGGCGCTGACCCCGAAGACATCACGGAAGTACCAGACGCCGACGAGAGCGAAGAACCCTGCTGTGAGTCGGTCTATGAACCCAAAGGAGTATGAAATGAGTAACCCGGAGTTCGTTCGGGCTCCGGAGACTATTGTTCGAATATCCAGGTGTGTTGTCGGTGATCGGTCCGTGAGCGTTGCTGCGATTCCAACCACGGTGAAGAGAAGAAAAACCCCGCCATATAACGGTCCAAGGGGATTGACAGCGGTGAGTTGCCCGCCAATCACCGATCCGAGTGCTGCGCCGAGACCGATAGCAATCCCGGCAGCCCCCATATTCCGACCACTGCCACCGGTCAAGTCCATCAACATCGTCATTCCAAGTGAAAACGCACCAATGGTGAATGCACCACCGAGTACTCGGATTGCGAGGATAGCAGCGAACGGAATACTGTACGGTGCAACGACGATGAGCGTGATGTATGCGAGTGCTCCACCGGAACTTCCGAGCATGATCCATCGTCGTCGTTTCCCGGTTGTGTCGCTGATAGCACCCCATACACCTGCGAATAAGACGAATGCGGTGAATTCAGCGACGAGAAACCACATACCGGCTTGAAGGGATGTTTCGACACCGAGTGCATCGATTAATTCTTCTAGGCCGGGGTAGAGAAGCACCTGCGAAATCAAAACGCACCATACAATCCCTGCTAATCGCGCTCGTTCACTCGGAATACGGTGTCGCACAGTGATGTTCAATGCGTGTGACGATCTCGCGTTGGTTTAGAACGGGACTTCTGCGCCACCGTCATCGTCGTCAGGGTCATCACCTGCGAACGAGGGTGACATTCCACTTCCGTCCTCTTCACCGGTATCGGCGTACACGGTATTGATTTCCTCGATTTCTTTCGTCATCCGGGTCTTGAGTGCCTGGATCGTCATTGGAGAGATCCCGCATCCACTGCATGCTCCGCCAAGCATGATGGTGACTTCACCGGCCTCCGCATCGAGGCCCTGAATTGCTGCGGTCCCACCGTGCATCTTGATTTGCGGGAAGTTCGTTTGCATGAACCGGGTGATATGGTCCCGTAACTCGTCTTCATCGGTGCTCGCTGAACTCATTGTACTGTTAGTTATTCGTGTACGGGATTAAGTACTTGGTTTCCAATTTTCGGAACACAGCACCCCTCATGCAAGCGAGAGTTAACTACGGTGTATGCATGAAGGTAAATGCAATGTTTAACAACACACCATAGCTTCACTGTATACATGTCGAATGTGAATAGCAGTGCTGAGAGTAAAGTCGAGGTAGTCTTTCAACGTGCATCGGCAATCCTGATTGTAACCCTGCTATCCATCGCTGCACTCTTTCTTGGGAGTCTGTTGTCTTCCGCTGTCAATCCGAGTAGCACGACCACTATGAATGCAGAGCCAACTGTGGGGCTAATGGCAGGAATCGCTGCGTCATTCGTCGGAATGGCTCTTGGTGGTCTTGTGTATCTCGTAGCGACGGGTCGTGGAATTGAGTACATTCGTGTTGCGAAGCCGACTCGAACTACGGCGAAACACATCGGAATTGGAGTTGGCCTATCGCTTGGAATGTTGTTCACCTTCAATATCGTGGTGGCAGTCACTGGTATCCCCGTTGCACAGGGATGGGTTACCTCCACGATCGGTGAGAACCTCAAAATCGCGTTACTGTTCATCGGGATTGTTTTTCTGTTCAATGCTCCAGCTGAGGAATTCCTCTTCCGAGGGATTGTACAGGAACGGTTGGGTGAGACATTCAGTCCCTGGAGCTCGATTATCTTAACTGGTGCATTGTTCTCAGTGTTTCACGTGCCGCCCTACCTCATGACGGCAACGGTGACAGAGACGATAGCACCAACATTCATCGTGTTCGGCGGTGCACTTGTCTTCGGATGGCTCTACAATTACTCCGATAACCTACTGGTCCCGATTGTTGCACACGCGATATTCAATGCGGTCCAGTTAGGCGTGTACATCATCACGATAGTCGCCTAAACGAACGACAACTCCGTTTCTACGGTTCACTGGAAACCTCCGGTTCAGTAACGGTCGGCGTGGCCACACACCAATCCTTTTTATTTCTTTGCCCCATTTCACATGTAAGACCTGGAAACAGACCGGCTGCTTTCAGGTACACAACCGTACGCAAACCCCTATCACAAAGCCATGACTGAACTCAGTGAACGGCAAGAAGAACTACTGCATTACCTTCCCGCAAGCGGTCCAGAACTTGCGGACCGGCTCGGTGTCGGGAAATCAACGGTCCGTGACCACATTGCGGAGATCCGGCGGAAGGGGATCGACCTTCCATACGACAGAGGAAACCAGGTGTACGCATCCCCTGACTCTCCGAAGATGCGACGGGTCAGCACGAAAAACACGGGGCAGAAAACCCGTGAAGCCAACGACTTCGTCACAGCGGTTGAGGAAACGGTTCTCCGTCGGCTCCAGGGTAGTGAACAGCCCATCGCCCCGCAGGACCCTGACCCCGGCAACGAAGACATGGTTCTGCA
>Ga0306886_101252_pt1 | contig 6454 bp, 6 predicted proteins | sample AntDeeMetagen136_FD_190444 | JGI IMG/M metagenome (GOLD analysis project Ga0306886, IMG submission 190444) | Saline lake microbial communities from Deep lake, Antarctica - Metagenome #136 (v2) (version 2) | ecosystem: Environmental > Aquatic > Non-marine Saline and Alkaline > Saline | place... | reverse complement strand
CCTCGTGGGGTTGAAGGCGGTTGCGCGGCCGGATCGGGCCGTCCGGTACGCGCGTTACAGACGAACCCTCGTGGGGTTGAAGGCCGGCTTCGCCAGCCACTCCAGCACCTTCCGAGTTACAGACGAACCCTCGTGGGGTTGAAGGACAGTGTCCTTGGCGTTGTCAACCGCGTTGCTGAGGAGTTACAGACGAACCCTCGTGGGGTTGAAGGAATCGCTGGGCTGGCGACCAGTGCTATGACGTGGTTGTTACAGACGAACCCTCGTGGGGTTGAAGGGACAGGGTCTGATTCGTTTTTCAGTGACCGCAAAAGTTACAGACGAACCCTCGTGGGGTTGAAGGCAGCTGCGAGCGGGAGTGCGAGACCGTAGAGTGCGTTACAGACGAACCCTCGTGGGGTTGAAGGGCCGGGTATAGGCCGAGTATCGGGTAGGAACGTGGAGTTACAGACGAACCCTCGTGGGGTTGAAGGTCGCCATGCTTGATGACAAGAGATACACCGGTCGTCGTTACAGACGAACCCTCGTGGGGTTGAAGGTCTGATGTCGGCTAATAACGAAACTCGCCGAGATGGTTACAGACGAACCCTCGTGGGGTTGAAGGCCCAGATGTTCCAGAAACAGCTGTTCCCAGGGAAGTTACAGACGAACCCTCGTGGGGTTGAAGGAGCACAGCCGGGAATGCGTATACTGGGCAGCAGGTTACAGACGAACCCTCGTGGGGTTGAAGGTCTGCGAACGATGTATATTGGGCACGAGAACGACAGGTTACAGACGAACCCTCGTGGGGTTGAAGGACAGCTCTGACGGCGTTCTCCGAATCCCGAGTGCAGTTACAGACGAACCCTCGTGGGGTTGAAGGCACGTCAGAGAACTCGATGAAGGCGAGGAGGATCAGTTACAGACGAACCCTCGTGGGGTTGAAGGCCCTCACGACAATCAGAAACTATGACTAAACAGGCAGTTACAGACGAACCCTCGTGGGGTTGAAGGGGCTCATCTAACAGCAACTCAAAGTCCGGCCACACGGTTACAGACGAACCCTCGTGGGGTTGAAGGCCGCTCAGACCACTTTTTGGTGTTCGCGCGGTCCAGTTACAGACGAACCCTCGTGGGGTTGAAGGCCGATACAGATGAGTTACAAGCCAGATTTCGGGACGTTACAGACGAACCCTCGTGGGGTTGAAGGACCGTCATCTTTCAGCTCGATAATCTGGAGAACGTCGTTACAGACGAACCCTCGTGGGGTTGAAGGCCACTTCTGAAGCCTTGACTTCGAAGCGGAGTTGACGTTACAGACGAACCCTCGTGGGGTTGAAGGATGTTTTGAATCACCGTGTACTTGGGTGCAGGGAAGTTACAGACGAACCCTCGTGGGGTTGAAGGAGCGTTCAGACTGTTTACGACCCCGATAAAGCAGGTGTTACAGACGAACCCTCGTGGGGTTGAAGGGAGTGTCGCCGGGGCTGGCGACGTATCGCGCTGAAGTTACAGACGAACCCTCGTGGGGTTGAAGGTGACGGCTACGACTCAGTCACTGACTCCATCAGCGAGTTACAGACGAACCCTCGTGGGGTTGAAGGTGAGGATTGGAATGGGGACGATGAACTTCAACGGCGTTACAGACGAACCCTCGTGGGGTTGAAGGATCCGTCAGCCGGTCTTCTGCGTAGGCGTGTTCGGTTACAGACGAACCCTCGTGGGGTTGAAGGAGGGGTTAAAAGACGGGAAAAAGACGGATGAAACAATTGTTACAGACGAACCCTCGTGGGTTGAAGGGAATGTGTTTGTAGATGATATGCTGTTCAATACATCGTTACAGACGAACCCTCGTGGGGTTGAAGGTCGGTTCATCAGCAGAATCAGAACCAGCAGAACGAGGTTACAGACGAACCCTCGTGGGGTTGAAGGGAGAAAGAGGCCATCAAAATGGTGGATGAATTCAACTGTTACAGACGAACCCTCGTGGGGTTGAAGGGCTGAGTCAGAAGCTCACTATTGCGTTCGAAGCTGGTTACAGACGAACCCTCGTGGGGTTGAAGGGACACCCATCACTGCGCTGTATTGCGTTTAAGGAGGTTACAGACGAACCCTCGTGGGGTTGAAGGGCACTTGCAGGATTCTCACTGTTCCTCCCGGAAACGAGTTACAGACGAACCCTCGTGGGGTTGAAGGTCTTGCGCTCGTGCCTCGCTGCTCCACGGCAGCGTCGTTACAGACGAACCCTCGTGGGGTTGAAGGAAGGCGTGTGAGGGCTTTTTCGATGTCGAGCTGATGTTACAGACGAACTCTCGTGGGGTTGAAGGATCGAGTTATTGATAGACTGCAAGAACGGGCGTTCCAGTTACAGACGAACCCTCGTGGGGTTAAAGGACGTGTCCGATTGCTATCAGGCGCGTTGACCTGCTTGTTACAGACGAACCTATGCGGGATGTAGAGAACATTCACTTGATTGACATCCTCCTGCGCCTGAAGACACAGGAATCCCGGGCGGTGGGAGTTTCAGGTTCGCAACCATGACCCCAGTTTCTTCTTCGGGAACCCGTTTAACCCATCACGAAACGGTGGCTGACTGGCGGTGCCAAACCGCCGTTACTCCTATCCTCCATGTCGTTGCCTCCCATCTGTTATTTTTGCCAGCAGAGAGTCGCTGACACTTCGACGGACTCAGAGTTACCTTTGGGCTTGTTCGACCAACAGGCACAAGACGAACGTTTCTGCGTTCGTGTTCACCGTGTTGGTGTTTCGGATACTGTCTCATTAGTGGCAGGTAGACCGCCTCCGAAGGTCGTTCGGAATCGCTCCGTTCCGACCTGACCTTACAATCTGCTACGAAATGTTTACACTTGAAACTACGGATTGGAAACTCACGAGTGTCATTCAACGGTGGTTCGTGTAGTGTATTGTCGGATTCATCCTGACCCTACAGGGCCAGGTATTCTCCTTGATTCTGTATAAGTAAGAGACTGCTGAGTAAGTCGCCGTGGATAGAGTGGATTTCGTGTGTTCTGAAGCGAAGTCACTAACCACGAAAACCGGTGCGTGCGCCGAGTCTGTTACTTCCGGTTAAGTTTCTTGAAGGCGCGATACACGCCGTTTGTCCACCCGAATCCGTCTTGAGAGCCATACTCGCTGTCTGTCGGGCTGTTCTCGCCCTTCGTTACATCGTGTCTCTACTCACCTCAACATACTCCTGATCAACAGTTCCGTGTAGATTTTCAGTCTTCTTCAGTGGATAATTCCGCAAGGTATCGCAGACCTTCGTTGAAATCCGCGTGTGACATGTTTGGTTGGCCCAGTCGCGCGCCTCCCCGCAGAACCGGATTTAATGGTGGGGTTTGCTCAAAGCAATTGAAGACTGCTATTGCCTTCTTCATCGATTCTATGCCTTCGAGGGTTTCTTCACGGCCAGTCATGGTTTGTGATCTCCTGCGTTCCGTGATAAAGTGTTGTGTGTTCTGTCGGGGGTTAGTTGCGGGATTCTGCAACCGCTTCTTCGAGTGCGTAGGCTGTGCAGTGTCTGTAGAAACTCGGAGTCGAGTTTCGGGAGTCATCACTGGAGGAGACATTCACGAAGCGGGTCCACGAAGACGAGGCGTAGATGTTCCTCCAGCAGCCCTGAAATGAGTAGTGACGGAGTCGTGATTTCATCGATGTACAAAGTCACTGATGAAGAGAAACTCAAACAGGTAGAATCTGAGATTGGTGAGCTGCTCGAAGACGCTGAGTGATACGCAGTCAGTGACCTGTGAGTGGTGGTGGTGGTGGTGTTTGCGCGTCAGTCACTGCGTCTGTCCTTCGGGTGTACCGAATCATTATGTGGGTCGCTGCGGTACTGTAGGGTATGATTCAACCGTCCTCTCGTGATCTCCGTCGATGTGGTCGGTGCGGGGAGTTTGTTCACGACACAGATATTGGGTCGACGCCGAGTCCGTGGGGTGCGATCTGTGATCGGTGCCAGTATATCGTGGAGAACAAAAAGTGGGAGAGTCCGCCGGGGGAAACGGAAGAGGAGCATGTGGTGGTGATTAAACAGGGCGGGACGGATCCGAGAACGGGGTACCGGGAGCGGAGTCAGGTGAAGTGCCTGTATTGCTTACAGACGGGGACGCGCCGTGCGCTCTCTCATGATCCGGACTGCATTCATTCCCATGTCGATGTGAAGCTCCGGTCGCCGGGCGATGAGGGCGAGACGCGGTAGTGGCTCACCGGTTTGGTTCTGAGTAAAGCAGATTGCGGAACAGTTTACTGCCGATTTTCTAAGTGAACGGTTCTCTGAAATCGGTTAGTTAGAAGGATTCGTAGTGGCCGCAGTGCGGGCAATCATACGAGTCCGCGATCCATTCACCGGGACCAGCTCCGGGGCGGCTTTCGTAGCCGCCATTGAAGGCGTCATCGGGGAGATACTCGCCGCAGTTATCGCATTCATCCATATTCCGGGGTGCGGATTCGGGTTGTAAAAGAATTACAGTGAGTCTGTGTCGGGTGTATTCTGTTTGAATCGAACGCCAGTGACTATGGTAGCGGCAGTGATCACGAGGAGGATGGGGATGCCGGTGTTCGCCCCCCAATCAATGGTGTAGAGAAGTGCGGCACTCCCTGCGACGCTGATGAGAAAGAAGTCGCGTAAGGCGATGAGGAGTGCGTTGTTATACGCTTCCGTGACGGGGGAGGTGGTTGGTTCAGGGGCCGGTCGCCGGGTCATATACTCGGAGGTCTGGAATCACGGTACTAAACAGTTCTCCGCGCTGTGAATGGACGGAGTGTGAGCGATGACGGCAACCGATAATACGTGCCCGGAGTGCGGGCAGATGCTGATTCCGACTGAAGACCCAGATACCGCGCTGTGTTTGGAGCATGGGGAAGTCAATCTCGATGATGCGTCACTGGATACGTCGTCACCGTTCGATGTGAAGCGGGTGAATGTGTCGCCGCCGGGGGAGTCGCCGGAGTACCGTGTGAAAATCTTGTTCGGGACGGATGGGCAGTCGGTTCGGTTGACGCCGAATGAAGCGTCGAATTTCGCGGAGGCGCTTCAGAACACGGTGAGTCGCGCTCGTGATGACCGCGATCCGAAGTAACGGTTCGGGAACTGATTGGTTTGGAGGTGACTTCGTCGCAATCCATTAAGGCCGTGGATGCACCACAGTGATGTATGGGAGGCAGTCCTCAATCGTCATCGACGCCAGCGCGAGATTTTGAACAGGATTGGAATGCGTTCCGTTCCGCACTGGATGAAGGTGATGCAGCGATGTTCGATGAGATTGTTGATAAGATGCAGGCGCAGCCTCATGCGATGGCGATGCAAGACCCAGATGAGGATGATGACTTCACCGCGATGTTGCTATCGGTGCTGATCGAGCAGCAACGCGAGATTGCGGAGCTGCGGATGGAAGTCACGGGCGGGCGCAGGTAACCAGTAGTTGCAGTAAGGCGTGATCCAGAACTATGGTTAATTTACAATCCACAGACAGTCGACGCGAATTCTTGAAGAAAGCAGTTGCATTGGGCGGCGTGACAGCGTTAGCAGCGTGTGTTGAACGCCGAGATGTGGAATCACCTACGGGCGGTGGCGAAGGCGCTCCTGAGCGCCCTGACGGGCAGCACGAATGGGGTGAGTTCAGTTCCACTGATGAGTACGGGAACGCGAACCCGCCGAAACACCACGTACTTCGATTCCTCAGCCTTCCAGGTGACGGCACACCCACGGCTGAAGACCGTGAGGTGCTGGAATCCGCGTTAACAACGCTCGAAGAAGCGTACAGTTGGTCGAACACCGGGTTGTTTTTCACAGTCGGGTATTCGTCGGCATACTTCGATCGGTTCGGTGTTGAGGAGTCACCGATTGCAGAGCCGGTCCCGCTCGCGGAATTCGAAGACCCCGAATTAGAGGAGTACGACATCGCGATTCATTTCGCCAGTGATCACCCGGAAGCGTTACTCGAAGCGGAGCAAGCGATGCTCGATGAGGAACGCGACACGGTGAATGATGTGGAAGTCACTGACCGCATCTCGGATGTTGTTGCGGAGCCGTCGACGGAGTACCCCGACCGCCGAACCGGATTCGTTGGCGAAGGCCTCCCGAAGAAATTCGTCTCCGAGTTAGATGAGGAACTGGGAGATAAGATCCCGGAGGAAGCGCCGTTGATGATGGGGTTCGAGTCAGTTCTGGACGGGAATCAGGCAACTGAAGGCCGCATCACGATCTCGGACGGGCGGTTCAGTGGTGGGTCCACGATGCAGGTGTCTGCGTTGAGTATCGACATGGAACAGTGGTGGTATCAGGACGATCGGTGGCAGCGCATCTCGAAGATGTTCAGCCCGGCTCACGCGGAAGAAGAGATGGTTGAGGGGGTTGGAAATAACCTCAGCGAAGACGTCGATCCGGAAGACAGCGAGGATCCGGTTGAAACATCTCGCACGACGGGTGTTGTTGGGCACGCGCAGAAGATGA
>Ga0306886_101251_pt1 | contig 6463 bp, 7 predicted proteins | sample AntDeeMetagen136_FD_190444 | JGI IMG/M metagenome (GOLD analysis project Ga0306886, IMG submission 190444) | Saline lake microbial communities from Deep lake, Antarctica - Metagenome #136 (v2) (version 2) | ecosystem: Environmental > Aquatic > Non-marine Saline and Alkaline > Saline | place... | reverse complement strand
TACAATGGTGGTTAGGGTGTCTCCTTACGGGATCCTCCTCCCATTATAACCGTACAAGCACTTCACAGCGCATAAGGCTCACACTAACGCGCTAACAGGACGATCAATCAACAATAGAAATTATAAGACTAGACCGATTCAGGTACTGTGAAAACCTGAAACTGTCAACAAAAACTCGCGAATAAATTTCTGTAGGTCCGCTCTCCCCCCGTAGGGGGGTCCCCGTGAGGGGGTCGCTTACCCGTGAGGGACGCTGGGGCGGCGCGTCCCTCACGGGTAAGCGCTCGGATTTTTGCCCCGTGAGGGACGCAAAAATCCGACACTCGGATTTTTGCCCCGTGAGGGACGCAAAAATCCGACACTCGGATTTTTGCGTCCGTCCGAGCGAATAGCCCCGCTATTCGCGAGGCTAGGTTCGCGAGTACGAAATTTCTTCGCGAGTTTTTCTCCGTAACTTTATCGAAGAAAATTATATATAATTTTCTTCGAGAAAAGACCCAGAGCCCTAAAGGACGCTAAGCAATAACAGACGTCGCGATACACGAGGACGATAACGCTTCCTACGAGTTTTCATCAGCAGGGTTGCACCCCAGCGGACGTCGCGTCATAAGGTACCTCCATCTTGCCATCCCCCAATTCAACTTGGGCTTCGGCAACAGAGGATTCAGAACCGGACGGGGAACTGTGAAGAACAGACCCTGCGGACTCTGAGTTAACCTTATTTTGATCTTCTGAAACCGATGAGTCGCGAGAAGTCACAGAAGGAAGAGAAGTCACAGAAGGAAGAGAAGGAAGAGAAGGAAGAGAAGTCACAGAAGGAAGAGAAGGAAGAGAAGGAAGAGAAGGAAGAGAAGGAAGAGAAGGAAGAGAAGGAAGAGAAGGATCCAACGAGGAAGGAAGAGCTAAAGCCGAAGAAGACGTACCTTCTGCGGGAGGAGACTCCACAGAGGGGGAATACCCATCTGCGGATTCGCCTCGAAGAGCGGACGACACCACTCCTTTTGTACGTTTCTTTTTGGCACCGACACCAGCATTTGCCAGAACGGTTTTAGTATCCACCATTTCCGCTTCTGCGCTCGAAGAGCGAGGACGGCCTCCCTCCCCCCTACGGGGGGGGTGGACGTTTCTCTTTTTGCGTAACCACCTCTTGAGGTCCGGGGCCAGCGACAGGGGGCGCGGGTACCGGAGACTGCGGAGAGGACGGTTTAGCAGGAGCTTCTTGTGAAGCTGTACCAGGAGCAGGACCCTGGGATTAACTTTGTGCAACACGCTCATTGAAGCGAGTTACCGCAAGAGTAGAAAGCTGTTTCAGTTTAGTAGGTCCCCCTAACGGGTCCCATATATATGGAAGCGGACCTAAAGTCGAAGTTTTCCCCCCCTTATAACAGGATATCCGCGGGGGGAAAATCTTCGAGTTTCTCGAATAAATTTATATACCGTAACAAAATTCCTTTATAAAGGAATTTTTCCCCCCCTTATATCCGCGGGGGGGAGGGATCGACGATGTTTTCGTGTACTCGCGACGATCCCCTTAGGGCCCTCACGGGCCCTAAGGGGAGCGCCGCCCTCACGGGCCCTAAGGGGATCGTCGCGAGTACCAGCGTCCCTCACGGGTTGTCCTGCACGACCCTATATAAATATATAAATAGGGTCGTGCAGGCAACCCGTGAGGGACGCTGCATACGCCAATTACGAGCGCGTCCCTAACGGGTTTGCCCCCCCCCCCTACGGGGGGAGGGACGCAAACCCGTCCCGCCAGGGGCGGGGGACGCGTAATAAGCGACCTTACCCGTGAGGGACGCTGGGGCGGCGCGTCCCTCACGGGTAAGCGACCCCCTCACGGGGACCCCGCTACGGGGGCCCGTGAGGGGGGCAGGAGACCCGTGAGGGGGTCCTATAAAACATCGTCAATAGAAATTTATTCGATAAAGAGTTTCAATTTCTCAGATAAAAATGGAAAACTTGGACTTTGAAGGCGTTTAAATACCCTAAAGAGAATTCCCCTATAGAAAGACCCTTGGAATTCCCACGTAGAAGAGACATAGGAGAGCGTGAGTCCCTTAGTTTATTCGCGCTCGACTTACGATACCTTTTAATATTCATTTCTAATCCTCCGAAGGTCTAACCCACTAGCCATAGATTTCACCGGCATCGAGGTCTATGGGTAGTTTATCTAGCACCGAGGGACCCGTGAGGGGGACCCCGCGCGCCACTTAACGGTTAGCAACCTCAGCTGCCAAAAACGCTGGTCCTTGTCATAATGAACTTTCATATGACAAGGCCTATCATACAGGAACAAGAACCAAATTTGATGGCCAATCCTTACCACCAAGACGACGTTCCACAATAAGGTGTTTGTGGATTGGTTCGCCCTGGTTGAACCCGAAGGATAGATTGCACACCGGACAGACCCAATCTTGCTTTGCAGCAAGATGAATATCCAGCTTCCTAGTAAGGTCTGCATAACCACGAGACAACAACGAAAGTTGTCGATCGTGAAAATACTGTCTGGAATCTGGAATCTGGAATAACAGGGACCTGATCAAGCTTCACTGGTTAGTAATCAATGACTTTACCACCAGGAATCTTTTTGCGCCAAAACCAAAACGCCCTAAGCATAGGAATTCCCGTAATCGGGGGTCCACTTGTAAAAGTCGAATTTTTTTCCCACTTCGGGGGAGAAAATATTCGAGTTTTTAGGTCCGCTCTCCCCCCGTAGGGGGGTCCCCGTGAGGGGGTCGCTTATTACGCTTTAGCGTAATAAGGTCGCTTATTACGCTAAAGCGTAATAAGCGCTCGGATTTTTGCGAACGCAAAAATCCGACACTAGGATTTTTGCGTCCGCAAAAATCCGACGGAGGACGCGTAATTTGCGTACGCAAATTACGCGCTCGGAATTGGCGTCCCTCACGGGGCGTCGTAATTGGCGTGCGCCAATTACGCCGGCGGATTTGGCCCCCGTCCCGCCAGGGGCGGGGGAGGCCAAATCCGACCCAATTCCGACTCTACGAGCGAACCTACCCCCCCGAAGGGGGGGAGCGACTAGCGAGGCTAGTTCGCTCGTACTCGAATAAAATTATATATAATTTTATTCGAGAAAAGTAGCCCCCCTCACGGGTCGAGGATTACGTTCCATCGCGAAATACTTATAAACCCTCCAAGAGGTCTTTTTGTCCGAAACAAAGTCGAAGTTTTCCCCCCCTTATATCCGCGGGGGGAAAATATTCGAGTTTTGAGAAAGGGGGTTCGAAGTCTGCGAAACAAGCGCTCCGAGTCTATTAGCGAGTACGAGTTTCTCGAATAAATTGAATATTCAATTTATTCGAGAAAGATTGGACTTCCTTGTGCGCGTGTTTCCAGGAAACATCGTGCCAAGAGTCCTCATTGTTTCTATCCGCGGCCCCCATATAAATGGGGGCCGCGGGCATATCAACCAATGAATTAATAGATGAAAATTACGACCCCGTCCCGCCAGGGGCGGGGGAGGCGCGTCCCCCGCCCCTGGCGGGACGGGGCTCCCCCGCCCCTGGCGGGACGGGTTGCCTCCTCGAAAGGATGCGCGGATCCAGATTTACCCAAAGTCCTATAATACGTCCGATTCAAGGCGCACCATTGCGGAATAAGGGGCAGTACTCTGGTGGCTATTTGTTTCACCACGAGATCCTGACAGGACAACCATCTTACCTTCACATTCGCCATGAGCAAGAAGCTTGATGCTCCAAACCACCTGAGTCTATATCCAGGAGAACCAGGTCTGAGGTTCAGGAGACGAAAGGAAGTTACACGTTTTGCATTGAATAGATGCGAAAGATAGATAGACTACGTAACCGGCCCGGGGACACTAAATAATACCTTCAATCAGCACCACTCAGCTGCTAGTCTGATCCCATACCCTCATATCCGCAAAACGGACACTTCAAAGAAGACCTAAGCGGTGGACCCGTGAGGGGGCTCCCCTCACGGGGCCGTTACCCGTGAGGGGGCCCCCCTCACGGGGCCGTTACCCGTGAGGGGAGCCCAATAATAGTCCTCAAACCCGAAGGATTTCTTTCTTGCCCTAGCGACCCATATATATGGGGCGGTGGGACAATTACTCCGCATGGCCTCGTCTACTCCCCGCTTGTGGGTTACAGCCTCCCTCACGGGAGGCCTTAACCTGGGAGCACAGGCACGTTCTCCTCCCCGCCCGTGAGGGGGACAGGAACGGGTGAATCAGGGACGCGAACCGGGCGAAAAAGAAGAGAGTCAGAGAACCCAGAGGGACAAACCCCGCCCTGAGAACAGCTCCAAGAGGACTCGAACCCTTCTACCGACCAAGAACGCGGACCAAACCACTACTCAAAACAACGACGTGCCGCACCACATGTTTCCAAGAAACATCATGCCAAGAGTCCTCATTGTTTCTATCCGGGCCCCCATATATATGGGGGCACCGGGCATATCACCCAATTAATTCATAATTGAAGATTACAACCCCGTCCCGCCAGGGGCGGGGGAGGCGCGTCCCCCGCCCCTGGCGGGACGGGGGAGGCGCGTCCCCCGCCCCTGGCGGGACGGGGCTCCGTCGCCTCCCTCACGGGTTGCCTCCTCCGAGGAGGATGCGTGGATCCAGGTTTGCCCAACCTCCAAGGAACGCCCTATTCAGGAAATAGCATACTAGGAAGAGGTAACATCCCCTGGCGGCTATTTCTTTGACCGCGATACCCTGACAGGACGACCATCTTACCCTGACCATCGCCATAAGCAAATAGCTTGGAGCTCAAAACCACCTGATTATAGATCCAGGAGAACCCGGTCTGCGGAACAGGAGACGAAAGGAAGTTACACGTTTTTCATCTAGCTGATGCTATATACAGAGAGACTACGTAACTAGCCCGGGGCCATAAATAAAAATCTTCGACCGGCTCCATTAAGCAGCCGGCCTGATACCATAACCTAACAGCCGCTAAAAAGACCGCAAAGGAGCCTAAGCGGATAAGTGTCCCACTCATTTACCCGTGGGGGGAGCCCAATAATAGTCCTTAAACCCGAAGGTTTTCTCTCTGGCCCTAGGGACCATAGGCGGTTCTACACATACTACTATACTACTATGGCCCCGTCTACTCCCCGCTTGTGGGTTTCAGCCTCCCTCACGGGCGGCCTACACCTGGTAGCACAGGCACGTTCTCCTCCCCGCCCGTGAGGGGGACAGGGACGGGTGTATCAGGAACGCTTAAAAGGAGTCGAAAGGAAGGACGGGAAAAAGTCCGAGGGAGAATCAACCTATAACAAGCGGATAAGCCCCGAAGGGACATGCACCGACAGAGAACCATTTATAGGTTACCTCCCCCCCCCCATATTTAAGGGGGGGGACTCGTACCAAACGAAAACGTACCTAAAGATCCGGATCGCGTACCAAACCATTAATCTAAACAACTACGTAACGCACTTTAACACAACCTAATTTAGGTTGTATGCTACCTATCTACTTTGGTTTTAAGTCCAACCTGTAAAATACTACTCGAAATAGTCGAATACATTGACGATGTTTTCCTATATATAAGAAAACATCGTCGATTACGTCCCACCTTATATCCGCGGGGGGACTTAATCGAATAAAAGTCGAATTTTTCCCCCCCTTCGGGGTAGAAAATATTCGAGTTTTTAGGTCCGCTCTCCCCCCGTAGGGGGGTCGAGGTCGCTTATTACGCTAAAGCGTAATAAGGTCGCTTATTACGCTAAAGCGTAATAAGCGCTAGGATTTTTGCGGACGCAAAAATCCGACGCTAGGATTTTTGCGTCCGCAAAAATCCGACGGAGCTCTACGAGCGAACCTACCCCCCCGAAGGGGGGGAGCGACGATCCCCTTATATATATAGGGGATCGTCGCTCCCCCCCTATATATATAAGGGGGGGTAGGTTCGCTCGTAGAGTCGGACCCGTGAGGGTGGCGTCCCCCGCCCCTGGCGGGACGGGACCCGCCGGTACCGGCGGACGGTCTCCCCCGCCAGGGGCGGGGGACGCCGGCGGACCCGTCCCGCCAGGGGCGGGGGAGGCCACCCTCACGGGTCCGACCCAATTCCGACTCTCCGAGCGAACCTAGCCTCGCGAATAGCGGGGCTATTCGCTCGGACGGACGCAAAAATCCGAGTGTCGGATTTTTGCCCCGTGAGGGGCGCAAAAATCCGAGCGCTTACCCGTGAGGGACGCTTTAGCGTAATAAGCGACCTTACCCGTGAGGGACGCTTTAGTGCGACCTTCGCACTGAAGCGGACCCGTGAGGGATGCGACCTTCGCACTAAAGCGTCCCTCACGGGTAAGGTCGCTTCCCCCGCCCCTGGCGGGACGGGTACGGAGCGCCCCTCACGGGGCGTCGGAATTGTCTTGTCCCCGCCCGTGAGGGGGACAATTCCGACACCCCGTGAGGGGCGCTCCTAGTCTATTAGCGAGTACTATAAAATACGAAGATTATCCCCCCTATATA
>Ga0306886_101158_pt1 | contig 6930 bp, 7 predicted proteins | sample AntDeeMetagen136_FD_190444 | JGI IMG/M metagenome (GOLD analysis project Ga0306886, IMG submission 190444) | Saline lake microbial communities from Deep lake, Antarctica - Metagenome #136 (v2) (version 2) | ecosystem: Environmental > Aquatic > Non-marine Saline and Alkaline > Saline | place... | reverse complement strand
GAAAATAATTCCCATCCCGGGCCAGCCGGTCGCCGACTCGACGAGCGTTTCGATCCCGCCGGCGAGGGTGAAAAGCGGCGTCACATCCGTGAGAAACGGTGTTTGCAGGCTCATTTGTACTCACTAGTAGTTGAAAATGGGTCAAATCCAGAACTCTGTACTATTCTATTTGTTTCATTTTGTAACATTAAATTTTATTTTTAGACTCCGATATTATCTATTTACATCAAAATACTGTACTAACCGAGTCTGCACCACTGCCAGCAATCAACGTCTTTTATTCAGTCCCCAGCTCGGCCTCACATCTTCTCCGGTAGGCATCCTTTGCTTCTGATTCGCTGTCGATAGCGATCTAGTCTCGACCGAGGCGTTCGGCGGCAATGGCTGCCGGAGCTGTCCCGACACACGGCACAACGCCAACTCATTACTTTCTCACTCTCTGTCTCCGAATTGCCATTCCAATCACCAACTACGAACAGGGAGACAATCCCGGCCGCGAGAAACTCACCTTATGACGCAGTTTCTATGACACGCTTATGTATTTTCTAGCTTTAATCCAAAACAGTTAGGCACATTCTATGTCGTAAGTGTCTTGTTTGACATGAAACACTAGATTCTGAATTGGACATCCATCTTTAACAATCATAGAATTTATTAAATAGAGTATTAAATATCATTCAAACCATGTCATACTCTCGTCGAGATCTACTTAAACACGGAGTCGGGATTAATATTATTACTCTTTCAGGTTGTATGCAAAAGAGCGAACAAGATATCGCCCGAGAAAATACTGCCGAGTTTTGGAATGCACATGATGAAGAATTTCATAATGCACAACAAAAAATCGACTCAGGCATAGATTCTTATGATTTAGGTTTTTATTCACGTTCGCAAGAGAAAGGTCGCCAAGCTCAGCAAGAATATCAAACACTTAGGATGTTATCATCTAACCGTGCTGATTCTTCTGAATCAGAGCATGAGCGAGAATTAATCCAATTAATTGTAGGAATTGCTAACCATGGCCGCATAGCTGCAGGAGAGCTAATGGATGCCTCAGCTCTTAGCCGCCGTGAAAACCCGCCTACAGGAAGAATCCAAGAACATGAAAACAACATTGACGCAAATATGAACCAACAGAGTCAGATGGTAAATGAATTGATATCTAGGTTGGAATAATCTCACATAGAAAATTCATGCGAAAGCATATATTGTTTGTCTAATTATGGTTTGTATGACCAAAGATAATAATATGTATTTCAAATCGGGAGTCAGATTTGTAAAGATAACAGGAAATGACAAATTCAAAGGAGTTGGTAAGGGTAAAAAAGCGCTAAACATAGACGATTCAGGAATCCATATTAAAACATCCAAGACAGAGGGAAATATAACTGACACGTTCAAAAGCCGGAATATTCATATTGAATTTAATGAGATTGAAAATATAGATAATCGAAAATTCCTCAAAGCTAAATTGATATTTCACACTGATGCCAATACGTATACTGTAACAGGCTTGAGCGCACCAAAGAAGTCAGACACTTCAGATTTTAATAACTTCAGTGAATTAGTAAATTTTCTTGAAAATAAAATAGCAGAAGTGGATAGCACAGATCAAAAAGACACAATGAAGAAGCTAAGGGAATTAGCAGAGATGAGAAAAGATGGACTTATTTCTGAGGACGAATTTGAAGAGTTAAAAAATGACCTTATAAACTGAGAATTATCGGCTCTTTGTTTTCAGTAACAATTGGTCGTGTCGCAAAGTCCTCTAGAGTTCAGTAGCAACTGACTCCCTTGAGGAAGGGGACGCCTCTGGTGTCCAACCCAAGAGGTCCCTATGCATGCCACTAGTGTGCCACGGACGCCCGAAGAATCGACACCTCAGCAAGTCCTTGACGAAATGACGCCCTGCGAGCCCTATATCGTCTCAGATCTCGTTGATAGCTTTCCGGACGCTTCCAGGTGGACGCTCCAACGTCGTCTCGATAAGCTGGTTACGAATGGCGAGGTCAGCAAAAAGAAGCATACCGAAAACCGAGTCTCTTACTGGGTTCCGCAGTAGGTTCGTTGCCCCGCGCGGAGCAGACTTATTAGTATCGAGGATATTCTAGCCGGTATGAAAAACGCACCCGGCTCAGATTCGCGCGGTGGTGATAGTGACGAGAGCCGGGACGACCCACACGCCAATCTCTACGTTCCTGAAGGCCATCTTCCTGATCCAACTGTTCGGGACCCGATCTCAGAAGATGATACGTGGGGCGAAGACGAACGATTCGAAGAACTGGAGAATGCCATCGAGGAGGTGGTTGAGCTCCAAGCCCAACGCTACGACACTGTTGCAGAGGTCCTCCACCACTACTTCCTCGATGTTGTCCCTGGCGGGGACGACCTTTACTCAAAATCGCCGTTCACTATCCGCTCGATGGCGAATATTTGGGTCTACCGTCTGGTTGCACCCTCCGAAGGCTACTCGGTGGTCAGCTGGGAACAACTCGAAGACTGCCTCGACGATTCTGAGTTCGCGGAGATGCTGAAATTCGATCCGAGCAACACACCCAGCGAGCGTACGATGCGCGAACAGTGGTGGGACCGCGTCCGACCAGCGTTTCGTGACCACATTCGACACACAGCGGCTAAACTCGCGGTGAGATGCGAGGAATACGGCGTCGAGACTGCCGAAAACATCCGAGAGAATCTGATCGAAGACTTCCGGGAAGACACGGAATCCGAGATCGACCCTATCGGTGTGATGGAACAGGAGATCAAAGACGACGCCTACACCGTACAGGCTGACATTATCCGCGACGTTTGCTCCTACGACCGTGACGACTCCTTGGAGTGGGAAGACGAACTCATAACAGACGCAGCGGCCCACATGTGCCGGAAGAATGAGTACTCCGAACAGGGCATCAAGCGGATGGCTAAGGACTACGGCCTAATCGAGGAACTCGAAGACGGCAGCGAAGAATGGAACGTCTTTACCCAACAGACCTTCCGCCGGACGGTCAGAAACGTCGAACGGACGAAAGTTGAACCTCGCAAGCAGAACGATGACGACAGGGACGGCGCTCGATGGATTCCTCCACACGAGATCGTCGATCACGAGATCGCCCGTGGAACTGAACGCGAAGCCATCGAGAACGCCTGGACAATCGACCCACACGACCCGGACGGCGAGACCGCCATCTGGCACTGCCGGACAGAAGACGCCATCGAGCAGCAAGTCGAGTGGCTGAAAGAGCGGGGCGTGATCGGGAGCGACGAGACGTTTAACCTCCGAGTGGACTACACCAACCACGACCACAGCCGCCACTCTTCGGTTGATAGCGATCCGCCAGTTGGCGTCCACAAACAGAGCCACCTCGAAACCGGCTACGCCTGGAAGGAGCTCCAAGCGACGATCAAGATCAACGGGCGGGCGTTCATCATCGCCACGATGAACTACACGCCACAGAACGAACAGTTCCAGGGCGTCAGATACCTCCTCGACCGCGCTCGTGAGCTGGTCAACATCGACACTGTGCTGGCGGATGCCGAGTTCGTTGATAACCGAATCTGCAAATATATCCTCCACTGTGGTTGTGACTACGCCCTACGGAAGGGAGCCACCGAGTCGGTGAAGGATACGGTAGCAGGCTTCCAAGGCCGCGCTGATTGGGACAGTGATTGGACGATGATCAGCGACGGTAGGGAGAAAGAGCACGACACCACGCTTGTCGGGTTGGAAAAGGACTTCAAAAGCGTTCCAAGCCATAAGAAAAGCAAGCAAAAAGACGACGAACCAGAAACCACGCTGGACGACTTCGGCGACGATGGGGAAGAACCCGAAGAAGGGCAGATGACGCTCGAACAGGCAATCGATGAACCGCAGGAGGACAACGAACAGATAGACTACTTCTGTGTCATCACGAGCAAAGAGGTTCATCGCGCTGGGATCGACCCTGACGAGAAGCCAATCGGTCACAATCCCGAAGGATCTGCGTGGGGTATCGCCCGACTCTACCGCGACCGTTGGGGTGTCGAAACTGCCTTCCGTGACAAAAAGAACCAGTTCGCAGCTAAAACGCGGTCACGAGACCTCGGCTACCGTCGTTACTTGTGGATGATGGAGAATCTACTGTACAACGGCTGGGTGATGCTCAACAGCGCGGTCTCTGACCAGAGCCCAGCTCGGGATGACGACGAGATCGTGGAGAAGCAGGCGACGTACCTGGACGAACTCGACCGGCGAGTTCTGAGTGGGCTAAGTCTGAATCTTGAGTTCCCAGATGGAAAATCGGCTAAACAATATCCAGACAGAGAGTTTGGTTAACTCCTAACGACGCTCTTGTTGTAAGAAACTGGTGAGCCGCAGCACTCGGTAGTAGCGTCCTATTTTCGCGTTTCGGCCTCAATTCTCGGCTGTATTCCCGTCTTGTATCAGAAATGGTGCAGTTCTCAGTGCCGGTTTCGTCGCCAGTCTGGATCTCGGCGTCGATCTGTAGCTAGAATGTCAATATCGGTTCCGTATTTGGTCCGTGCTTTCAACTACTAATTAGGCGAACTTGCCCAGCGACCGTCTTCGCCTGTTCATCGCGTCGAGCGGTACTGGAGTCCCCCAGATGAGCGGACACGGCTCGATCTCGTTGGGTTGGGTGTCGACGACAAGCCCGTTGTGACTGTGGAGGTCGAACGACCGACAAACGATCTGAATACGGGGGTGCCCGCTGATTACGATGCGATGGCCGACTGTGAGCCGTCGGCGGCTGTCTGGTTGGTAGCGAACCGTGGGCTTGGTCATCGTGTTGTGACTGCACTTGTCGGGTCTTCGAAACACGAAGCGCGGATTCCGCTCGATCCAGCCGAAATTAAGAGTTCGTCGACGCCGCTTGATCGCTATTCGTTCAGCGCGCCAGGGTGTACGGCAATTCGGACCTACTCGGCGGTAACGCCTGAGCTGTTTGATCAGCTGATTGTTGAGGGCAAGGATGAATGAGGTTTTCGGCACTCTGGAATACGTGATCTCCTCTCACGTAGGTTTTGGTGAGTCGATCTCACCAGAGGCAAGATTCTTTCTGTGGCAGAGAACGCGAGTCACGCCCGCCCTGTTCGGCATTCGTTTCGATACGGGTGTCTGAGCACTCTCATCTCATAGGTAAGACGCGAACATCTTGCTGACAATAGTTCGGATGTGTGTACACCCCTCATTTCGTCTGTTCTTTGTACTGAAGTAGTGGACCGTTTGCACGGAGAAACTCTTCCGATAGAGCTAATCTCACACCCCTCATTTCGTCTGTTCTTGTGATGTTATCATCCGGCAACTCATCATTCCTCAGCTTCGATTGACTGTCGAGTCTCGATGATAATTTCGGGATCAAGTGTGAGCTCATATTGATAATGTGCACCGCCTGCTCGGCCTTCGTTTTGCTCAGTTCGTTCGAGAAATCCCAACATCGTGAGATCTGAGAGATGATTCTGGATACTCTTGAGCGTAGTGAGTGGATCGTGATTCCACTCGTTGGTGATGTTTACGTACATTTTTTGGATCTCTTTTGATCGTACGGGCGCTTGGCCATGGGACTCAAGATGGGCCAGTGCCTCCAAAATCAGCTGGCCGTGCATTGTTTGATCACGAAGCTTGTCTTGGACGCGACCTCGTTGAACTCTCTTTGCAGCAATCTCGATGTGAGTGTCTGTGATTGATTCTGCTCCTTGTTCTTCGGCAACGTCACCACCTTCACGGAGGAGATCAATTGCTTGCCGGGCACTCCCTGTGTCTTTAGCAGCTCTTGCTGCGGCCAGTCGGATCGCAGCATCTTCACAGACGCCATCAACCAGTGCTTTCTCAGCGCGTTCGGTGAGAATTGACTGTAATTCCTCGGCGTCGTACGGTGAAAATGCCAGCTCTTTTTCCATCAGTGTATCTTTCACCTTCGGACTCAGCGACGATCGGAACGTGTAGTTGTTACTGATTCCAATGACTCCAACACGTGCGGCATCCAGATGTCCATTTGCTCGCGCTCGCGGGAGTTCATATAGTAGTGAGTCTGGGTTCGAAAGGTGGTCGATTTCGTCGAGAATAAATAAGAATGTCCCTCCAATCGCTTCCATTTCCTCATAGAGTGTTTCGAGTGCATGAGATGTTGAGAGGCCTGTTTCAGGAAATTGCTCTCGTTGATCGGCCCGGATACTATTGATTAACGAGCGCACCGTCCGGTATACACTATCGTCGTTGCAGTTTCGAAAATGGATGTGCAACTCATCAGCGGCATCTCTGCGTTTTACCTCTTTTTGCAGTGCATCCATGATGTACTCGGTGACTGCAGTCTTTCCGACGCCGGTTTTGCCGTACAGAAACACGTTCGATGGATTTCGACCGAAGAGTACATCTTTCAGCGCCGTTCGGTAGGCGTCAATCTCGTCATCTCGTTCGACTATGACGTCTGGACGGTACTCTTCGGAGAGAATTGATTTGTCCTCAAACAGTGTTTCAGTCATATCGGCAAAGAGGTCGTCGCTCATTTCAATATATGAGATAACAATGGTAGCTGATAAAAAGATACTGTTTCGTATGTTTTGTTTGTTTCGTCTGATCTGGGTGTTTGGTAAGGGATACTGACGTCCCCCGATTTGTATCTCATAACAGACGAAGTGAGGGATGTAAGTTATTGAATTTATATAACCGTATATTTGAAGTCGAACAGACGAAATGAGGGGTGTCTCAGTTTATCCGTATTTCGAATACTTTCTGACAGGCAGAACAGACGAAATGAGGGGTGTGGGGATTGTATGTTTGGAGGATTTATTGGAGTAACGGGCACTGTCTAGTACCATCCCAAACGTCGAGTGACTAGTTTACAACCTCCTCAATAGACGGGTAGAGGCGGTGGAGCTTCGTTCGAGCGTCTTCGTTTGTAAATTGCCAGTTGATCGTAGCATCTATTTTGTTTC
>Ga0306886_101063_pt1 | contig 7604 bp, 7 predicted proteins | sample AntDeeMetagen136_FD_190444 | JGI IMG/M metagenome (GOLD analysis project Ga0306886, IMG submission 190444) | Saline lake microbial communities from Deep lake, Antarctica - Metagenome #136 (v2) (version 2) | ecosystem: Environmental > Aquatic > Non-marine Saline and Alkaline > Saline | place... | reverse complement strand
TTGCTGGTTAGTTCTGCTGTAGCTTCTCGGCGCACCCATCCGAGAACGGCCGGAATCGCCGGCCAGCCGGGCGTCCGCCCGGCTAGTAGTCGAGAAGTGACGCCGAAACGTTCGGAGAAAACGCTACTGGGGGTGTTTCAATCGCCCACAGGGAGGGGTCAGCGAGGGGCGAGAGACCGACTCCGAGCGGTCCGATACCGGGAACGTCAGTGCCGTTGACCGGTGGCGTCACCGTGGGGCCGGCTCCGGCCCCCTCACTCGCGTTTCCCGCTGCCACCGTCGTATTCACAACCGTCGTGGTGGCTGGCCCGTCAGTGGACGGGCCGTTTCCCGCTCCCGGCCCACCGGTAGCGGGTTTGCGGGACTCGTTGACCGGCGGTCCCGCGATGTCGCGGGCTATCGCCGCCATCTCCGTACCGGTGAGCTTGTCGGCGTCCGCCTGGATGCGGCCGAGAGCCGCGGTGTCGACTCCCCTCGACGCCAGCACGTCGGCGGGCAGGCCGCGCGCCGTCTCAGTGGTCCGGTTCGAGAGCCGGCGCACGGTCCTGATCTCGGTGGCTAGCTGCGCCATCTCCCCCCGGAACTGCCCGAGGGAGATGTCACCGTTCTGCCTGGCGTCGAGGAGCTCCTGCTTGCGCTCCCGGAGTTCGGCGAGCCGTGTCGTCAGGTCCTCGCTCTGCTCGGCGACGACCGCCGCCTTCGAGGCGTTCGAGTTCGCCGCGGCGACGCGGTGGCCGAACGTCCGCTCGGCCACCTCGCCGGCGACTTCCGCACCCTGAACGTTGACGACGCCGGCCAGCCGAGCGCCGGGCGCCGTCTCGTTCTCGCTCTCGTTGGTCTCGGTATCGTTCTCCTGCACGTCGAACGTCGCTGCCGTGGTCGACGTCACCGACGTCTCGGCCACCGACCCGGCGGCCAGCGGCGCGCCGGTCGCCACGACGACGAGTGCAGTCACCAGCAGTACGGTCGCTCTCATCTCGACCAGTCCTTGTGGCCTCCCGCCCTTATACCCGGGCGACCGTGCGGGCGACTTGTGTGGGATTAACGCCGATTAACTCGGGTTAAGAGATCGGGTTACAGGAGCTCAGTCGCCGTCTAACGGCAGAATAGGGATCGGGTGTCAGTTCGTGTAATAGTACTCGCCGTCGCGCTTCTGTTGTTTGTCCAGCTGGCTGCCGGGTTTGTTGATGCGCGGGCGGCCGAGGTTCTCGTCGCGGCGGAACGTCACGTCGAGGTTCGCGAGGAACTCGTTCATCCCCGAGCGCATCGCCTGCGGGGTCGAGGCGCGGCCGTGTTGAGCGGGCTCGCCGTCGAACACCATCAGGCGGTCGGCAGCCAGGTCGACCATGTAGATGTCGTGGTCGATGACCATCACGGTGGTCTCGCGGTTCTCCGCGAACCGCCGGATGGCGCGCGTGGCGAGCACGCGCTGCTCGACGTCGAGGTGCGCCGAGGGCTCGTCGAGGAGGTAGAGGTCGGCGTCCTTCGACAGCGTCGCGGCGATGGCGACGCGCTGGCGCTCCCCGCCCGAGAGGTCCGTGAGGTTCTGCTCGAGGATGCGCTCGAGCTGGAGCGGGTCGCCGATTTCGGTGTTCCAGTACGACGTGCCGAAGTCGTCCGTGATGGAGGAGAGGAACGCGTCGACACGCATGTGCTGGTCGGCCTCCACGTACTGCGGCTTGTACGCGATGTCGAGGCCGACGTCGAGGTCGTCGTCGGCCTCCCCGCCGACGGTGGTGGGTTCGAGGTCGCCCGCGAGCAGTTTCGCGAACGTCGACTTCCCGATACCGTTCGGCCCGACGACGCCCAGCACCTCGTTGCGGTGGATGTCGCCGCCGTCGACGGTGAGCGTGAACTCGCCCTCGCCGTAGGACTTCGCCATGTCCGGGTAGGAGATGAGCGTCTCCTGGCGGGAGGCGGGCCGCGGCGCGTGCTCCTCGAACGTGATGGCCTCCGGCCGGATGCGCATGTTCTCGTTGTCGAGGTAGCCCCGGAGGTACTCGTTGATGCCGTTGCGCACGCTCTTCGGCGTCGTGACGACGCCGTAGACCGAGGGTTCACCGTACGCGACGTGGATGGAGTCCGCGAGCATGTCGAGGACGGCGAGGTCGTGTTCGACCACGAGCACGGCGCGGTCCTCCTCCTCGGCGAGTTCGCGGACGATGCGCGCCGCGGTGACGCGCTGGCCGATGTCGAGGTACGGCGTGAGTTCGTCGACGAAGTAGAAGTCCGCGTCGCGAGCGAGCGTCGCCGCGAGCGCGACCCGCTGGAGTTCACCGCCGGACAGCGAGTCGATGGACTGGTCCATCACGGGGCGGATGGAGAGCCGGTCGACGAGGTCGTCGAGGACGTCTCGCTCGTCCGTACGTTCGAGGAGTTCGCGGGTCGTGCCGCCGAACTGCTCGGGAATCTGGTCGACGTACTGGGGCTTCTTCGCGACGCTGATATCGCCGTCGCGGACCGCCGCGAGGTAGTCCTGGAGCTCGGTGCCGCGGTAGGCGTCGATGACCTCCTCCCAGTCGGGTTCGTCCTCGTGACGCCCGAGGTTGGGGGTGATCTCGCCCGCGAGCACGTTCACGGCGGTCGACTTCCCGATGCCGTTCGGCCCGAGTAGTCCCGTGACTTTCCCGGGTTCGGGGACCGGGAGGCCGTACAGCGAGAAGGCGTTCTCGCCGTAGCGGTGGGTCGGGTTGTCCTCGAGTTCCTGCGGGAGGTTGATGATCTCGATGGCGTCGAACGGGCACTTCTCGACGCAGATGCCGCAGGTCTCCCCGAGACAGATCTCCTCGGAGATGCGGACCTGGTCGGGGTCGCCGTCCTCGGCGTCGTCGCCGCGGAGCGTGATGCACTCCTTGCCCGTCCGGTTGGGCGGGCAGTAGTTCGCGCACTCGTAGTTGCAGCGGTCGGGCTGACACCTGTCCAGGTCGACGACCGCGATGCTGTCCTCCGCCATCGTTACAGGCTGACGCCCTCGGAGAGGAGCACGCCCCACGTGATGAACCAGAGCGCGAAGGTCATGAAGAGGACGTAGACGTGGTCTTTCGCCGAGAAGTCCGAGATGTCGACGCCGAACAGCCGCATCAGGCCGAGTTCGACGGCGACCACGCCGAACATGACGAGCAGCCCCGTCCTGCTCGAGGGGTCGGTGACGACGGCCTCGGAGAGGAAGGCCGCCGCGACACCGCCCAGCGTGGCGATGGTGGTCACCTTCAGGCTCCGCTGGTGGGAAGCCTTCGGGTCCACAGTCTCTGTCATACCAGTTCCTCCGGGAGCCTCTGTCAAAAGGCGTTCGCTTGCCGTACGCGAGCGTCCCGGCGAGGGGAGCCAGTCGTGGCAGACCCTCCCGCAGTTTTAAGCGCCTGGGGTGTTTCGATTCGTAATGATGGCTGAAGACGACAGTGTGCTGGAGGACCTCCCACCGAGCGCGAAGCTCGTGTTCAAGGTACTCGAGTACGACGGCCCCCTCACGCAGAAACGAATCGTCGAAGAGACCATGCTCTCCGCGCGTACCGTCCGCTACGCGCTCGAGCGACTGGAGGACCGCGGCGTCGTCGACGAGGACATCTACTTCGCCGACGCCCGCCAGAGCCTCTACCAGCTCACCTGCGAGACCGACGACGCCAACGCCGAAGCCGACGCGGAAGCCGCCTAACTCTCTACGCCGACAGCCAGTTCTTCGCTACCGCTCCCCCAGTCGGCAGTGACTCGCTCCTCGTTCTCGCCGTAGATGGGCACCCGAACCTCGACAGTACCCCGCTCTCCGGGCGCGACGTCCACCGCTCCGACGTCGTAGCCGCTGGTCGACTGTGACGTCGCCGCTGCGCGGAACGTTCCGGTGGTGCCGCCGCTGTTCTCCGCGGTCACGGTGACAGCCGCTTCGCTCCCCTTCTGGACTGTGTCGGGCACCGATGCGTCGGTCACCGCGAACTCTGCGGGGTCCGCCAGGAAGTCGAGTTGGGACGCGTCGAGTTCGACGTCCCCGACGGCGCCACTCGCCGCGTTCACGGGGTCGGGAAGCGCGTACGTGACGATGGAGCGTTCGTCCGTATCACGCTGGGAGAAGACGGCGTCCGCACCGACGCTGCCGGCGACATCGCTGGCTGGGTAGTGTGACTGGCCGTCCAGCGCGAGTCCCTGGTGGTGTTCGTCGGCGACGAGCGCGAAGACGAACAGGGGGCCGCTCCCCGTCACCGTGTACGCGTTGAAGTGCGACCCGGCGTAGAGGTACGTGAACGACCGGCCGACCCAGACGTCGCCGACGGCTGGAACCGACGTGGTCGTCGTCGTTTGCGTGGTCGATTCGTCCGTCGTCGTGGACGGCTCTGTCGTCGAGCGCTCCGTCGTCGGTGTAGCAGAGTTGCCCGCACTGGTACACCCGGCGAGCGCCGCAGAGGAGAGTCCTGCAGCGGACGCGAGGAACTGTCGTCGTCGCATTGCCCGAGTCGACTCGGCCGTCCGACAAGTGCTTTCGGGCCTGCCGGACCGTCTCGCGGCCGTTCCTACTCGTTGGGGACGACGGAGACCATCTCCTCGCGGTCGATGGCGCGCTCGAGTTCCTCCGCGATGGCCGACCCGCGGGAGACCTTGATGTCGCCGCCGCGGCCGACCGTCGCCGTGAACAGATAGTCGCCGTCGGCCTGCACTTCCACCGTCTCGCCGGAGCGCTCGCCCTGCAGCGGGAGGATGATGTGACGCGAGGTGATTTCGGGCGTGACGATCTTGCCGGCGGGTTCGGCGCCGCCGCCTCCCCCACCGCCACCGCCGCTGTTACTGCCCCCGCCCGCCACCTGGCCGGGGCGCTCGTCGAGGGTCCGCACGTCGATGCTGATGCCGAGGCGGTTCTCGATGTCCGAGATGCGGCCGCCGCCCTTCCCGATGACGTGGCTGATCTCGTCGTCGGAGACGTACACCACGGCGTCGTTCGGGCCGCGGATGTCCACCTCGACGGGGCCGCGGGTGGCGGCCTGGATCTCCCGTTCGACCTCCTGTTTCGCGAGGCGGTCGACGCCGGAGTCGGAGCTCCCGCTTTCGCCGTCCAGGGGCACCGTGACGACCTGGCGGTTGAACGTGTAGATCTCGTAGGCTGGAGTCTGGGTGGCGAAGTCCCGGACCTGGATGACCGGGCGCGCGAGGTCCTCCTCCATCAGGCCCTCGGGCACCTTCACCTCCGTCGTCACGTCGTAGACGGTCTCCACGTCACCCTCCTCGATGTAGACGACGGTGTCGACGATCTGGGGGATCATGCCGAGTTCGACGCGGCCGACGAGGCGCTGGAGCGCGTCGATGGGGCGGGTGGCGTGGACGACGCCGACCATCCCGACGCCCGCGAGGCGCATGTCCGCGAACACCTCGAAGTCGTCGGTCTTCCGCACCTCGTCGTAGATGGTGTAGTCCGGCCGGACCATCAACAGCGAGTCCGCGGTGTTCTCCATCTGCCCGTCGAGCTCGGTGTACTGGGTAATCTCGGGGCCGACCTGGAGATCGCGCGGTTTCTCCATTGTCTTGACTGAAAAGGCCGAATCGGCGAGGAAACCCGCGACTGCGCCCGCAAGTGTCGACTTCCCGGCCCCGGGTGCGCCCGCGATCATGACGCCGCGCTGGTGGTCAAGCAGTCGCTCGCGGAGATCGTCGGCGTAGTCGTAGTCGTCGAGTTCGGTTTCGACGACCGGCCGCACAGCAGTGATCTCCAACCCGTCGGCGAACGGTGGCTGAGCGATCGCGATCCGGTAGTCCTCGAACTGGACGATCGTCATTCCGTTCTTACTGAGCTCGGTGAACCCCTCGCTCGACGCTCGCGTGGCGGTCTCGATCTCCCCGATCCACTCCTGGAGGTCGTCCTCGGTGAGTGACTCGTCACCGATGGTCTCGAAGCGCATCTCGCCGACCGCACCGCGTTTGGCCATCGGTGCGACGCCAGTCTTGAGATGAACGCTCATCGTCTCGTCGTCGAAAAAGTCCTCGATCGCGAGGTGCTCGGGCGCAGCTCCCCGAATCTCGGGATCGACGTACTCGACGTCGAGGCCCTTCGCCTGAGCGACTTCGCTCTGGACCTTGTCGCTCGTGAAGAGGGTAGCCTCCTTCTCCGCGGCGAGGTCGCGGATCAGCGCGTCGACCGCGCCCTCGTCGGCGGCGTGGCGCTCGCCATCGCCTGGCCGCCGACCGACGTACTCGACCTCGACACGCCCAGCGTCGGCGAGGTCGGCGAGACGCTGGAGCTCGGAGAGGCCGTCCCAGCCCGACTCGCGGCCGTCGTTGGCCTGGGATTCGAGCTCCGCGACGACCGCCTCGGGGACTGCAACGGTCGCCTCCTCGAACGAACCGCTCTCCACTCGTTCGGACACGCGCCCGTCGATGATCGCGCTCGTGTCCGGGACGACGTTCATGATGGTGAACGGGGCGGCGGGACAAATAAGGATGTTCAAGCGCGGGCGAAAGGGCTTATCACGCTTCTCGCCGACCGTCGTGGCATGTCCACCGTCACAGATCTCACCCGCGACCTCGTCTCGATCCCGAGCCACGAGGACGAGACCGATGCTGGTGATCTGATCGAAAAGTGGCTTCGGGAGGAGACCGACACCGACGTGACCCGCGATGGGGTCGGCAACGTCATCGCGCGCCGGAACGTCACCGACGCGAACGAATCGCTCGCGCTCGTCGGCCACCACGATGTTGTGCCGCCCGACGACTCGCAGATCGCCGACGACGAGTACGTCCTCACAGAGCGCGACGGCCGGCTCTACGGCCGCGGTGCGGCGGATATGAAGGGCGCGGTCGCGGCCGCGATGTGCGCCTTCCACGACGCCGACCCGGCGATGGAACTCGTCTTCGCGAGCTTCGTCGGCGAGGAGATCGGCGGCGAGGGCGCACGCTACGCCATCGACGAGAGATTCGCGCCCGACTACGCGATCGTCGGCGAGGGAACGACGGGCTACTCCACTCCCGGAACGACCGACATCGCGGTGGCGCACAAGGGCCGGCGGGCGAGCACGATCACCGCCCACGGAACGGCGGCCCACGCGAGCGAACCCAAGGCCGGCGAGAACGCCGTCTACACCGCGTGCGAGGCCGTCGAGATGGTTCGTGGGATCGACGCACCATCCACCGACGTGTTCGGCGAGCGAGTATCAGGAAGCGTGGTCGTGACCGAAATCGAGGGCGGCTCGGCGTGGAACGTCATCCCCGAATCCTGTTCGATCACCGTGGACGAACGGACAGTTCCGGGCGAGCGCGCTCCGCTGGCGGCCGTCGAGGATTCGGGACGCGTCGAGTGGACGATTGATCAGGATCTCCCGCCGATGGCGTGTGACGACGAGGCGTTCGCCGAGACGGTGCGAGCGGCCGCCGCCGACGCTCAGAAAAGCGATCCCGAACTCGTCACGAAACCCCACGCGACCGACGCGGGGTGGCTCGCGGAGGCGGGTGTGACCTGCGTGATCTGTGGCCCTGCCGAACCGGGCGAGGCCCACACCAAAGACGAGAGCGTGTCGCTCGACGTTCTCGATCGGTGTCACGAGGCGTACTGCGACGTAGCCGAGTCGTGGTTGGGGCTCGAAAATTAGGTGTTGGTCGCGACGCGGACGACGAACTCGGAACCGGTCGATTAC
>Ga0306886_101048_pt1 | contig 7737 bp, 5 predicted proteins | sample AntDeeMetagen136_FD_190444 | JGI IMG/M metagenome (GOLD analysis project Ga0306886, IMG submission 190444) | Saline lake microbial communities from Deep lake, Antarctica - Metagenome #136 (v2) (version 2) | ecosystem: Environmental > Aquatic > Non-marine Saline and Alkaline > Saline | place... | reverse complement strand
TGGGTCGAGCACGACGTCGACAATCGGACGGTCGATCTCACCGAGCTGAAGGGCGCGAACGCGTCCATGATCGACGAGTTCGAGTTGCCGGCCGGCGACTACGAGAAAGTCTTCATCTACGTCAGCGACACCGAGGGGATCCTGGCCGACGGGAGCGAGACGAAACTGAAACTGCCGAGTAACAAGCTCCAGATCAACTCGGAATTCACCGTCGGCGACGGCGAACGGGTCGACTTCGTCTACGACATCGCACCTCACAGGGCCGGCAACAGTGGGAAATACATCCTCAAGCCGGTGATCAGTCAGAGCGGAACGGGCGACGAGGTCGAGATCAACGATATCGACGAGGAAGACGAGAGCGAAGCAGCGGACGGGGAAGAAACGGAAGACGAAGAGACGCAAGCGGGCGACGAACAGCGGGCCAACGGGACTGACGGGAACGAAACTACCGCAGAGATGGCTCTGCTCCGATAGAATCGGTTCCAGAAAGTCGACGTCGCACGATAACGCTATTTTTCGAACGGACGGCGGTCGCTGAATCATGGCGGTAGCGCCGCTCAGGGCCGAAGCCGCCCGAACAGTTCGTAGTCGCGATCCGGCGTGTACCGGCGGAACAGCAGGCTGTTCGAGAGGACCGACACCGAGGACAGCGCCATCGCGCCGGCCGCGAGCACGGGCTGGAGCAGGCCGAGCGAGGCCAGCGGGATCATCGCGGTGTTGTAGCCCAGCGCCCAGACGAGGTTCTGCTTGATCTTCTGGAGGGTGGCCTCCGAGATGCGGATGGCCTTCACCACGTCGAGCGGATCGTCGCGCATCAGCGTCACGTCCGCGGCCTCGATGGCCACGTCCGTCCCGGAACCGATGGCGGTGCCGACGTAGGCGACCGCGAGCGCCGGCGCGTCGTTGACCCCGTCGCCGACCATCATCGCCTTTCGGCCCGACGACTGGACGTCCTCGAGGGCGTCGGCCTTGTCCTCCGGCAGGACGCCCGCGCGGACGTTTTCGGGATCGATTCCGACCCGCTCGGCGACGGCGCGAGCCGTTCGCTCGTTGTCGCCGGTGATCATCATCACGTCCAGCCCTCGCTCTCGCAGGGCAGCGACCGCCTCGGCCGAGCTCTCCTTGACGGTGTCGGCGTCCGCGACCGCGCCCGCGACCGCACCGTCGACCGCGACCACCATTGCGGTCTTGCCCTCCCGCTCGAGGCGCTCCATCGCCGCTTCGGCGGGCGACGGATCGACGTCGTTTGCCTCGAGCAGTCGGCGGTTACCGACCAGCACCTCGCGACCGTCGACGGTCGCTCGGACTCCCTGTCCCGGAACGTTCTCGAACGAGTCGGGGTCGGATAGCTCGAGGCCGCGCTCCTCGGCCCCCTCGACGATGGCCTGCGCGAGCGGGTGTTCGCTGTTGCGCTCGGCGCTGGCCGCGAGGCGGAGCACCGCGTCCCGATCGAGGGGCGCTCGAGTCGCAAGCGCCCCGCCGTCGGCGGCCGGCTCGCCGCCGTCAGCGGCCGCCGCCGTCTCCCCGTCCTCGAGCGCGATCACGTCGGTCAGCGTCATCTCGCCGGTCGTCAGGGTGCCGGTCTTGTCGAAGACGACGGTGTCGACGTCCTTCGCTCGCTCGAGGATATCGCCGCCCTTGAACAGGACGCCGTTTTTCGCGCCGAGCGTGGAGCCGACCATCGTCGCCGCGGGCGTCGCCAGTCCGAGCGCGCAGGGACAGGCGATCAGCACCGCGGAGGCGAAGACGACGACCGCGAACTCGAACGTCGACAGCGCGGCCGGGCCGCCGCCGACCAGTCCCCACAGGGGGAGCGCACCCACGACGCCGGAGAGCGTCTCGGGGAAGAGGAACCAGACCAGCCCCCAGAAGATCGCGTTGAGGATGACCGCGGGGACGAAGTACGCCGAAATGCGGTCGGCGAGGTTCTGGATTTCGGGCTGTCGCGATTGTGCCTCTTTGACTGTCTGGACGATCCCCTGCAGGGCCGTGTCCTCGCCGACCTTGGTCGCCTCGACGGTCAATACGCCGTTCTCGTTGATCGTCGAACCGATCACTTCGTCGCCCGCTTCCTTCTCGACGGGGACCGACTCGCCGGTTACCATCGACTCGTCGACCGCGGACTGGCCGTCGACGACGACGCCGTCCGTCGGAATCTTCTCTCCCGGCCGGACCTTCATCCGGTCGCCGACTTCGACCTCCTCGAGTGGCACCTCCTCCTCGTTGCCCTCGTCGTCGACCAGCGTGGCCGTCTCGGCCTCCATCTCGAGGAGCTTCCGCAGGGCCTCGCCGGCCTGCCCCTTCGAGCGGGCCTCGAGGTAGTTGCCCAGCGTGATGAACACGAGGATCAACGCGGCGGTATCGAAGTACATGCTGCCGGCCAGCAGCCCCAGCAGGACGACGAGACTGTAGACGTAGGCCGTCGACGAGCCGAGCGCGATCAGCACGTCCATGTTGGCGCGCCGGTTCTTCACGAGCGCGTTGTAGGAGTTGACGTAGAACGGGCGGCCCAGCACGAGCTGGACCGGCGTCGCGAGCAGGAACTCCACCCAGCCGAACTCGATCCCGAAGACGGTTTCCGGCACGAGCGTCCCGCCGAGCAGGAACTTGTCGGTGAGGAAGAGCAAGAACGGGGCCGAGAGAACGGCACCGAAGATCGTCAGGCGGCGCTGTTTTCGCAGCTCCGCCTGTCGGGCCGCGTCGCGGCGCTCCCCCGCCGACTCTTCCTCACCCTCGTCGCGGATGGGTGTGTAACCGGCTCCCTCGATCGCCCCGTAGAGGTCGGAGAGCGAGGCGTCGTCGGGATTGTACTCGACGGTCGCCTCGTCGGTCGCGTAGTTCACGTCGGCGTCGATGACACCGGGCGTCTCCTCGAGCGCCGACTCGTTCGTCTCGGCGCAGTTGGCACAGGACATGTCCGAGATCCCGATCGACCGGCTCGCGCGCTCGGCGCTGTAGCCGGCCGTCTCGATCGCCTCGTAGATCTCGGCGAGCGATACCACCTCGGGGTCGTACTCGACGGTCCCGTCGTCGGTCGCGTAGTTGGCGTTCGCCTCGCTCACGCCGTCGAGGGACTCAAGGGCATCACTGATCGTCTGCGAACAGTTCGCACAGCTCATGCCTCGGATCTCCAGATGTGCGGTTCGAGTGCTCATTACTGGATACTAGGTGATCCCGACTTACCCACTTTACTGGCCAGAATTCAAAGTTCGGAGCGTCGGTAACTTTGGAATAGAAGGTCAAACCCCTTCCTCGAGTCGGGTGTATCGCCCCTCGAACCGGCTCGAGCAGGAGGGACAGCAGAAGTGGTACACCTCGCCGTCGATGCGAGTCGATTCGCCCTCGCTGTCGACGGTGTTGCCACACTCCGCGCAGGTGAGCGCAAAGGACGTTCCGTCGAAGGAAGGCGTCCACTCCGCGTCGTCGATCAGCGTAACGTCGTAGTCGACACCGTCGGCATCGGGAAGGAGTCCGTCGAGCCACTCGCGAACCTGCTGAACCTGCGCGCGAGCGTAGAACCAGCACTCGCCGTCGGCGGTGACGAACACGTGTTCGACGGCGTCGGCGTCCGCGATGGCCGCTTTGCAGTCGTCGACGTCCGCCGCGGGAACGGTCGCCCGAACGAACACCGGGATTCCGGCCCGGAGCTGCGACTGATCCACGTCGACGGTGAAGCGCTCGATGACGCCCGCCTCCTCGAGTCGTTGGACCCGATCCGAGACGGCCGGCCCGGAGAGGCCCACCGCCGCGGCGATTTCGCTGTACGGTCGCCGGGCGTCTTCGCCTAGTAGCCGCAGGATTTCCATGTCGGTTTCGTCGAGGTCGCGCATACCGCACCGTTCGACCGGGATGGCAAAGAGGGTGGCGACCGACACTTTGGAATCCGAAGTCAATATCGTCGCTACGCTCCGATCGAAAGTAGTAACGCACAAAGAGCAGCCATCCGTATGGAATCGTATGAGTCAGACCATTACCGTCGAAGGAATGTCCTGCGAACACTGCGAGCAGACCGTCGAGGACGCGCTCGAGGACGTATCGGGCGTCACGTCGGTCGACGCGGATCGCAACGCGGAGCGAGCGACGGTCGAGGGGGATGCAGAGACCGCGGATCTCGTCAGCGCGGTCGACGACGCCGGCTACGACGCAACGGCGTAACGGAACTCGAGCGGCGGGTGAACTCGTATTTCAACGGCAACTGCCGTGCCGGCCGATCCGTGGACCCGGGATCAGTGATGGTCGTGCGACGAGCCAGCGTCCGAAACCCGTGGTGAGTGCGCCGCGAAGTCGTCCGGTGCGTCCGCGAACGCCCGCTTGCAGGAAGCCGAACAGAACTGATAGGTCTTGCCGTCGTGCGTGGCGTTCGGCCCGTCGTCGTCGGTTCGCATCCCACAGACCGGATCACGGTACCGGCCGGGGGCACCGAGGCCGCGACGGTACACGTACAGGAGGAACCCGGAGAGTCCGAACGCAACGAGGTTGAGATAGAAGGTGTAGTTCACCTCGAAGTACCGCTGCTCGGTCGCCGTCTCACCGCCCGCCAGGTTCGGGACGATTCCGAGCGCGTCGAAGAGCAGTTCCATGAGAAAGCCGGTGAAGGCCATCGTCACGAAAAAGACGCCGAGGATGTACAGCATGACGTACCAGCCGTAGTACTTCCGGTAGACGTTCAACACCGGGATCGTGATGAGATCGGCGTAGACGAACGCGATGACGCCGGCGAAGCTGATACCACCGCCCCAGAGGGCGACCGCGAACGGGACGTTTCCCATGCTCCCGACGAAGCTAATGACGGCGATCGTAACGCCCATTACCGCGTTTTCGGCGGTCACGAGCAGGCCATCGCCCTCGAGGAACAGCGCGTTCCAGACCCACTGCGGAACGAACACGATGACGAAGCCCGAGATGAGAAATCCGGCGACGACGTCCGTCCATATCATCGACCACTCCTTGCGATACTGGTTCCCGAGTTTGTACCAGCCGCCCCACGACCGGAGTTCGTCGTGCCACTCGCCGCTGCTCGCCGTCCGCTGCCGATAGGTCTCCAGACAGCCCTCGGAGCAGAATCGCAGCGTCTCGCCGCCGTCGGTCACGATGGCGTGCTCGTCCGTCCCCTCCATGCCGCAGGTCGGATCCGTCGTATCGCCGTGGTCGCGGTCGTGTCGCTCGAGTTCCGCGCGAACCTCGTCGAACAACGTCTCCGGGAGGGTCAGGTGGACGATGACGGCCATGACCGCGATGAGGACGAGCCCGCCGAGGAGTTCCGCGACGAGGAACTCCCAGCCCAGCAGGATCAGGATCATCAATCCGAGTTCGACGATGAGGTTCGTCGAGGCGAACATGAACGCGAGGAAGTTCACCGCGTGCGCGCCCTTCGCGAACAGTCCCTTGCCGATGGCGACGGCACCGAAGCTACAGCCGCTACTCGCCGCGCCGAACGCCGTCGCCTTCGCGAGGCTCGTGAAGTCGCTTTTCCCGAGAACGTTCGCCATTCGCTCCTTCGAGACGTACACCTGAACGAGACTCGTGATCGCGAGCCCCATGATGATCGCCCACGCTCCCGTCCAGAGGAACCCGAAGCCGATCCGAAGCGACTCGAGGACACCATCGACAAGTGTCGCCTCCATGTGTAGTAGATCGGATGGATCGGCTATTGCTGTTCTCCTTCGAAAAGCGTTGTCCACCCCTCACTAAACACTGGTATCCAAAGTGAACTGGGGGTCGTATTGCAGAGAGTGGCATGAAGCCGGCTCGTTGGTATCGTGGCGTCCCAGCACAGGGATCAATGAGGCCACCGCTCACGCAAAACGGATCTGCACGTGGACGTGCTCCGCTGGAAGTGGGTATCAAGTGGTTCTACACTCCGAACGGGTAGTTTACCGGTCTCCGTTCGGTTACGGTCGTACAGTGATAGCCGTTCTGAACTAGGATAGCAAAGAGATCCCGGATCCAGACACAGGGTTCGAAGGCAGAATCGCATTGAACACGGAGGCCGTCTCTCTAGATAGGGACGGAACGGTCCGTCACTGGTGAGACATCATGGCAACAGAGACGAACGATACGAGACTCGTCACGATCGTCCTCGTTACCCTCGGTGCCCTCGTGGTTCTACCGATGGTCTTCATGGGGTTCGGACTGATGGGGTTCGGCCCGATGATGGGCGGAATGTGGGGGCACGGAGCGTGGGGTGACGGAGCGGCACCCGGCTGGATGCCACTCGTCGCCGTCCTGGTGCAACTCCTGTTCGTCGCCGCCATCATCGGTGGCGGATACCTCCTCTATCGCGCGATCGCCGGATCGGACGACTCCGATCGAGCGCTCGAGGAACTTCGCCTCGCGTACGCTCGCGGCGAGATGAGCGACGAGGAGTACGAACAGCGGCGGGACGCGCTCGAGCGGGACGGGTGAAGACCGTGCCCCCGTGCGGAACCGCAATCCGTCGACGACAGCCGACTGTTCGATGGACGGACCGCGGCGTGTGACGCTGTCGCAGGGACATGGATCGTCTCCAAGACGGTCCCGTCGAGTGGCCGCGGCTATCGGCACGACTCCCAAGGTACTAGGGCCGTTAGATGGTCGAGCGAGAACCGTATGAAACGGTGGACGGGGCCCAATCGACGGATCAATCCGCCGGTCGCGGCTCCCGCGGCGCGGAGACGCCCGGCAGGCCCGGGACCGAGAGATCGACGCGCCGAAGGAACTGCGCGTTGATCGCGACGATCACCGTGCTGAGCGACATGAGCAGCGCGCCGACGGCCGGCGAGAGGAGGATCCCGATCGGCGCGAGGATCCCGGCCGCCAGCGGGAGCGCGAAGACGTTGTAGCCCGCGGCCCAGACGAGGTTCTGTTGCATCTTCCGGTAGCTCGCGCGGCTCAGTTTTACGAGCCGAACGACGTCCATCGGGTTGTTCTTGACGAGAATGATGTCCGCCGACTGGACCGCGACGTCCGTCCCGCTCCCGATCGCGATCCCGATATCGGCTCGAGTGAGCGCCGGCGCGTCGTTGACCCCGTCGCCGACCATCGCGACCGACTTGCCCTGTGCCTGGAGTTCCGTGATCTTCTCGTCCTTGTCCTCGGGCAACACCTCGGCGAACACCGTGTCGATGCCGAGATCGGCCGCAACTGCGCGGGCCACGTCCTCGGAATCGCCGGTCAGCATCGCCACCTCGAGGCCGAGTTCGTGCAGCGCGTCGACGACCCGATAGCTCTCCTCGCGGACGACGTCCGCGAGCGCAAAGGCGGCGACCGGTTCTTCTTTACGGATGAGATAAACTACCGTCTGCGCGTTCTCCCCGGCTCGATCGGCGAATCGCTCGAGTTCCGCTGGCACGCCGCCCCCGAGTTCCGAGAGCAGGTTCGGCCCGCCGACGTAGATCCGGTCACCGTCGACCGTCGCGCGAACCCCTTTGCCTTTCAGCGCCTCGAAATCGGTGGCGCTCCGCCTCGAGACGCCACGCTCGTCGGCCGCCTCGCGGACGGCCCGGGCGATCATGTGTTCCGAGTCGCCCTCGACGGTAGCCGCGAGCGCGAGCGCCTCCGCTTCGGAGGTGCCGTCGACGGTCGCGATATCGACCACGCCCTGTTCGCCCTCGGTGAGCGTCCCGGTCTTGTCGAAGACGACGGTATCGAGGGTTCGGGCCCGTTCCATCGCGATGCGATCACGGACGAGCATCCCGTTGCGCGCGGCCAGCGAGGTGTTGATCGCGACGACGAGCGGAATGGCCAGTCCGAGCGCGT
>Ga0306886_100997_pt1 | contig 8109 bp, 9 predicted proteins | sample AntDeeMetagen136_FD_190444 | JGI IMG/M metagenome (GOLD analysis project Ga0306886, IMG submission 190444) | Saline lake microbial communities from Deep lake, Antarctica - Metagenome #136 (v2) (version 2) | ecosystem: Environmental > Aquatic > Non-marine Saline and Alkaline > Saline | place... | reverse complement strand
CATTAAAGTTAACGACCAGATCGTGGAATATCCGGCGATGCCAACGAACGTGGTTAGTGGAGGGGTTGTCGGCTGTATCCCCGCCCTGAAGGGCGGGGTTTTAGCCTTGCAAGTTCCATAAGCTGCCAAAGAGAACCGGTCTAGAAGGATACTCAGAACCATACAAGATGGTCCACAGCAGAAAACCAGGAGAAGTCAGTAAAGAAATCAAAGTACCAATCGAGTACTACAAAGACCACCTCTTCGATATATACTCTCCAAAACACATCACTTCAAAAAATTGGAAACTAGCTGATGAAGCATGGCTGCACTCAAAAGGAGGTGAGGTTGCTTGGTTCAATTTATATGAAACAGAATTTGACGTACCTATACTGGAATTCAGAAAGCGAGACAAGAACAAAAACACCATCGACCATCTCCATATGGACATCAATAAGTACGATGTAGACAGAGTGGAGAGCTTCATCAAAGAAGTTAGCAAGGCTGTGAACAAATCAGACACGTACGAGAACGGTAACAAGTGGAAGACAGCGGCTTCAGTGTGGATCGAGGGCCTCCGACCGAACACACGGGGGAGGATCACCCTAGCAAAACCACCACAAGGAAAACTCAGGCTATTACTAGTCCGGCAAGACAGAAATCAAAACACGGCTTCAACCTCTGTGGAATGGAGGAAAGGGGATGCAAGCAGATTAGAAAATGACCTACTCAATATGTTAAAAAGAAGTATCGACTAATGATACGAACTAGCCGTTATATTGCAGGCCCCACTCTTCAGCGATCTCGAACACCCCATCATCAAGATTCATCAGTCCGTACACGAGAGCCATTTCACGGAGATCGGACTTATTGATCTTACACCCGTAACGCTCTCTGAATTCACCCATTGCTGCTTCGAGTAGATGATCGATCTCTGGGTTCAGCTCGACAGACATACGTCTACGCCCTGTCGACGAACCCGACCGCCACATTGCGTACGGGATCGGTGGATCTTCATCATGGTATCTTTCATCCATGAGAACTTCCGCAATCTCCTCTGGTCGGTAATAACCATTCACGTTGATGTCTGAGAAGTCACGAACAGAATCAACAGGATCTGCATCTTGAGACACTTCACGATCAAGCGAATCGGAACTCTGTTCGTCTTCAGTACCACTCGATTCATCTCGCTCCTGTGAAGACTCATCAACATCAACGGACATATCCATGTCTTCGTCTTCATCATCACCATCACCAAGAGGGTCTTCCATGCCCCCACCTGTTTCGAAACTCATTATTCTGCCTCCACGACCGGTTTACTTGAAAGAACTGAAGCGAACGTCGAGTCATCAACATCGCCCCAGAACTCGTTACCATGCCATAGTTCATCTTCATCCCACCCACCATTGGGTAGTTCCTGACCGGCTTGCGAGTAGACGTGTGCAGCAAGCGTTCGGAACTTCGGCATGATATCTTGTTCAGAATTGCGAATGCGTTTGTTCTTCAACAGCTCAAAGACAGTCTGGTAATTGTCTTCAGCCTTTTCGAAAGCACTCAGACTCTTAGTGTAAATCGGACACACGAAGTCATCATTCATCGTCTGAGAGTGTTTCACGTGCTGTTCTTTGGTAGCATCGACCTTTGCTGGAACAACACCAATAGCACTCACTGAGATGCCCATAGCTTCAGCGAAGTTCTCCATACTATCATTGACACCATCGATACTTCCAACACCGCCACGAGTAGCCTCAGCAGGGATTAGCACATTACGTGTTGCGTAGAGTGCGAGGTACCAGGCTTCATCTGCTTTAGCGTTAGGATCGACCAGCATGACATCGTAATCGTCCTGAAGGTCGTGCTTTTTCACCAAGTCTAGGAACCGCTCGTATCGTGGGTATTCCCAGTCATCTGGCTTGACGCCTTTCAGGTACTCTTCATGTTCATCAAGCCGATCACCAACATCACCGAACTGTTTGTGAGATGGGATCACGTCAATATGCTCGTTGTAGGTCTCGATGATATCCTCGAACGGACCCTGACCTTGATCAATAAGGTGGCGAGTCAGTGTATCAGCATCTGGATTCGACTTGTCATCGTCGACACCGAAGTAATTACTAACTGAACTGTTCTGAGCATCGAAATCGACCACGAGAACGTCGTCACCGATCTCAGCGAAAGCAGCTGCGAGATCGCGAGTAACGCTACTCTTGGTCTGCCCACCTGATTGGTTGTATACTGTGATTGTCAGCATCATGTGTGTGGTATTCAGTGATGAACATAAACCTTTGTCAGACACACTTAACACAAATGACTATAACACACTGTGATCTCACCCAAATAACTCACTCAATGACCTCACACCAACACCACACTCAGTGTTCTCACACCAATAGAACATACACCGTTCGCACATTAACACCACGCTCAATACTCACAGTGAATCTTAATTGTGAATGTTCACAACTCCTATTCACACACAACGTTCACAACTCTTGTTCACAACTCCTGTTCACAATTGGTGGTAACAGGCTCACATCGGTGTTTATCAACAGATACGACCATCACACAGAACCAAGACAAACCATACAAACACCCTGTGGCATTCATAGTAAGCTTGAACACTACCCACCAACCAAGACCACAGATAGCAGAATAAGAACAGTGAAGAGCCGATCAACCACCTAGTACCCCACAATGAGACTAGTTATCTAAGCCTGTAGAATCATATCCCTAGCCACACTAACCATCTCTTCAACATCCACGTCATCGAACGATTCAGTCAACTGCAACCTAAGACGTGGTCGACCAACATCAATTGGAACCTTCTCAGTAGTGATGATTCCATTATTACCAAGTAGAGATTTCGTCCTGGAGAATGTAGCCTTACTTGCAAGGCCGACATCCTCACCCCACTTCGAGATGTCGTACAACAATACGTCGTTGTTAGCAGCAGCCAACAATGCAATTAGAACTTCATCGATCTCATCTCCGCGAAGGCTGTCCACAGATTCTAACATAGCAGTGAAGTCAGCGAGTACTTCAGCTCCAATGTCTTCCTCAAGGGTCTCACGCACGCGCGTGATTGGTGGTGTGCGCATACTGAATTCTTCTGCACTTCCCCACTCACTACTACAGATCGAATGAATACCTTCGACGAACGATTCATCATCAGATGCAAGTGCAGCTTTCTCTCCTTTGGTTGTGATCAGAGAGTACACACTATCATCTAGAACACACAGTGAGTGACCTTCATTTTCATCTTCATCATGGGTGCGAATGAAGAGATCACCCTGATCAATCAAGTCAGCTGATTCACTACCGATCATGAAGTCGTCCATTACCTCCTTCACAACACCACCATCAGCAAGGACTTGCAAGTTAGGCAATTCACCCTGCCTTTCAGACGCTACTTCAACAATTGAACCGAGTATCTTAACATTCGGATTCTGCACCAGAACATGATCGGTCGGCTCACTGAGAACAGACCGAATAATTTCGTCGAGATCCGAATTTACGTAATTGGATACCATATTCCAATAACGAATTATATGAGATGGTATTTATAGATTGTGGTTAGATGTAATAACCTACTCGATAGCCTAACAAAGCAAAGTCAACCAACCCAGTACCCTAATCAAAAAAGTTCACCGACGCTCAATGCCATACTTAACCATATGGCGATAAACAGTAGTATGGCCACAACCAAGCCTACTACCAACTTCACGTAGAGTCATCCCCTTCCCATGATAGTATTCCCTAAGTGTTTCTGGATCTGTATAGGGATCGCTATCTCCATCCAAAGTAAGCTGTGTAGTCATTACCTCTCTTACATATATATCCAGACTCAAGATACTAAAAAGAACGGCCTAAGACCGGCAATGAAGCTGTTGGAGTGACACAGGGGGGATAAGAAAGGAGTTAATGTTTGCAATATTGTCTCAAAGGAATACATTTATTCTTAACAGACACAATTCTTGCATTGTCGGAGGTGTGGTTGCCCCCCATTTCCCCACACATGGCCCTCTCTCCGACCTTTTGAAGAGTTGATCTTCAACATCGTAGACGGTTTTGGAGTCCCAAGAACACGATCAGAGGCAACCTAAACCAACTATTGGGCGTGGTTTGAATAGTTGATTCTAAGCAGTAGAGTTACGCTACAGTGGGTTATCGACCATTAGACCTAGCCGAGCCGATTTCAAAATATTTACTATAGCATCATGCAGTTTAACAGAAGCTGAACCAACGGTACAACTCCCCTACCACCCGAAAATAGGCATAACTGAATCGGAAAACCGAAATCGCGTACAGTTTTGATTAGTACAATAATCATGAGTAGAATCAAGTACCCCGACGCCCTCGGTGAAGCATGAAACGTGCAAATGACTCAGATAATCCGTTATCGACAGTCTCAGCCACCAACCACCAGCTCACCAAACACAGAGGCTCCCCATGAAACAAGTCAATGACGAGATCCCCATCGAAGAGACCTTCGAGCCCTTCCTGAAGGACAAAAGCAAGGGTAAGGACGGAACAGGAGGCAACTACCGTCGAAACGTCGAAAGAGAACTCGATAACTTCAAACAGTGGGCTGAAGGGTCAGAAAGAAGCTACTCCGGTGTTGTTCCCGATGATGAAGATCGGAAGCCTCTGATGAAGGATCTTACAGACAGCGAGTTCCGAAAATACGCACGACACCTCCGCAGTGAGCGAGGACTGAAAGCGAACACCGCACAAACCTATTATCAGTACATTTCATCGTGGTGTGGCTGGTGTGAAGGTGAAGAATACATCCAATCACACTTCGCAGACCGAGCAAGAGCTAAAGAACCACTACCAGAGAGTGACCGAAAACCAGGAGATCAACAGGCATGGTCCCAAACACAGCGTAATCAGATCACTCAGTACATCAATAAGAAGGGATACGAAACTGTAGACGAATACCGCAGCCACGATCTCGACTCATCCGAACGAAAAGCAATGCGGTATCCGGCTATCAGGGACGCAAGGGATAGGGCCTTCGTCAATATCATTGCCTACACCGCTGTCAGAATCGGGGAACTACTCCGAGATCCGAATGACCCACGAAGAAAGGGACTCATATGGGACGACGTGAACCTCGATGAAGGAACAATACTCGTCTACCGGAAGAAGCAAGATTGGGACTCTATTGCCCTCTCCCCAGCTGTATCACAGAGTCTCGAAAGATACTACAACGTGATCGAACCACCAAGCGGCCAATGGCCTGTCTTTCCAACGTTCCATCAACCAACCCTCAGCTCTCTTGTGAACGAGGAATTGAAACGTAGAGGCAACTCTGAATCAGAAATCAATCAGGCTCAAGACTCATACAGCCATGATCTACTATTAGCTCTCGAAGAGAACATCATACCCAAATCTACGTCGACAGACGGCGGTCGAAACATCCTCAAGAAACTGTCTGAAGAAGCTGGAGTCGAGATAGACGATCCGAAACACACGTATCTAGCACCACACGGTGGACGTAGAGGACTCGGAGAGGTTCTCGTTCGAGCAAAAGGCTACACTGTAGCAGCACGATACCTTGACAATTCAGAGGAGATGGTCAGAAAGCGTTATTCACACATAGAACCCGGTGAAATGGGTGATATCATCACAGAAGCTATTGAAGACGACAAAACAGAGAGAACCCCTTCAACCAAAACAGATTAACGAAATCTACAATTCAGAAAACGAGATTTCTGTTCAGCCAACTCAACAAGGGAGATACAGACACTCTACTTAAATGCTAAACTGAGATTAAACCACATACCGCTATATCATCTATCTCGGATTTTTCTATCATTTTATCTAAAGATGAAATAATATACTCACTGTCTGTGAATTGTTTATCCATGTCATCAACCACATCGTCAAGTAGGCGTTCGTTCATTGAATATGAGTTTCATCCAAGAGCATAAAATACTATTGATAATGAGTTAAAATAACCCAATCCGCCATTCCATTAGAAACTCACACCACTCCCTACAACCAACATTAGGCTGTTTACTGATCAACCAATTGTTCACGGGAGATTCAGTCTTGATATCCTGAGTAAGTCTGAATTTCGAATGGGTGCAACACAGAGAAAAAACCACGACGATATTGAAAGCAGTCGGTTGAGTTGCGAATGCCCCGAAAAATGTTCACGAGGTTGCCCAGTTTATAGCAAGAAGCTAGCCGTTGTTGCCTATATCTGATGGCAGCATTATTATGCCAGTCCCTTCATTACAAAATATGCAGACAGGAGAGCTAATCATATCGCTACGTACTAAGTCGGATAAACTCAAGCATGGGGATATATTACACTGTCAGAAAGCATCAGTCGTACGATCTGATCCTGAAACTGGCATCCAAATTGGCGAAATCGGTCCTGATGAACCCCATTTAATGTGTGAGACCCATAGAAGAGTTATCCACTCCCCCATCTACCATATCGAAAACGCACTCATACTCACTGACAACAAAAAGTTGGTTGAAGCCTCCAAAATCAAGTCAGAAATAGATGAAGTTCGACTCAATAAAGACGACATCAAGATCGGTTCTCGATATAGATTTTATACTGGAAACGAGGATAGTACGCATTGGAACAGACACAAAACTTCAATTTGGGATGCAATCGATACTGAGTCATCAAAATATGATGTTGCACTCTATTCCCGAAAAAAAGTAGAAGTCAAAAACCGGATCTACCCGGACGAAATATATCTATATGATAAAAACGAAGCTGTAGATGCTTCCTCTTTAGTCTGTGATCCAGGAAAACACGAATTCAAACATCCGCCGCAAAAATCAGCACCCTGGATGAAACCAAAGAAACCACCGGCATACGAAGAATGCAAAAAATGTGAGGCTAGAGTAGACAAATTACAACAAAAATATTCACACGACATAACAGTAGAAAAGAGAAGCTATAACGAGTACATAATTGCGTGTAGACACACGTTCCCATTCACAGATTTTGCAGGCCAACCAGTTGACAACAAAAACGACATATGTAACTGGATAGCTTTAGCCTCACCATCTGCCATCAAACACTGCTTCGGTGATGATAATGGATTCAACGAATACACCCCAGACCCAGCAAACCCATGCCCAAATTGTGAGGCCAATTCTAATCTCACATTCGAAATATACCACCTAGAATCAGACCTGTGTAAAGCTATACGAAACGTATTGCTAAAAAACGAATATGGAATAAGCGGTCTTAATATGGACCCTATCTTCAACGATGAACATAGTGATAGAATACTAACGAGTGAGGAAATTCAAGAGATACGATCTGAGTATTCAGATATACATTAGTCGACATCTGAATTCAGGTTGGCATATATCGTGATATATTCGACACTGGTTCGAGTCGTTTACTTATGAACAAAGAAGTTTTCTCGCCCGGCTCATCCCCATAATATTTCTCAATAAACTCAACACACTTTCTCGCTGCTTCATGAGCTGTTGAACAAGTGATTTTATCTTCATCATCATGATTTTTGAAGTGAACTGTAAATCTGCCGTCAGGGAGATAGATGACTTTCGACGATGTGATCATATCTCTTTGCGAACCCACTTTTAGAATGTGAAACGGTATCTCTGGAGGTGGTGTAAGTCTATTATCTCTTTCAGAGAGCTTTTGTGCAAATTCATCCACTGTCGGTAGCGGGTCAAGCATACCATCAGTCGATACTCCACAATCATAATTGTATGGTCCAACTGAATTATGAAACCAAAACGATCACGACAAACCAGTTTTTACACCAATACGCTCTTAGATCAGAAAATTAAGCAGCAGTACTAATTATAAAATATAGAATTAGATAATAGAATTCAAACGAACAGTCGTTGCTATGGGCCTGTCTGAAGCCAATCATTGAATTCAGACATAGTGGTATAATTTATTTCATCCCATGTATCACCATGAGCTTGCCAATGGCAGGTGTGACAGAGGGTAATTAGGTTATCAAGATCGTCTGAACCACCATTATCAGATGGTCGGTAGAGAATGATCTTATAGATGAACAATCATGAGTGAGTCCCCATCATCTGCGCACTCCAACGGCGAGCGAACGGTCAAATGTCCAGTCGAAGGGTGTGATCACACTGGCCCGTCACGCGGGC
>Ga0306886_100968_pt1 | contig 8409 bp, 9 predicted proteins | sample AntDeeMetagen136_FD_190444 | JGI IMG/M metagenome (GOLD analysis project Ga0306886, IMG submission 190444) | Saline lake microbial communities from Deep lake, Antarctica - Metagenome #136 (v2) (version 2) | ecosystem: Environmental > Aquatic > Non-marine Saline and Alkaline > Saline | place... | reverse complement strand
TACCTATGATAAGAGAAACGACCGGTTCAACACTCAGAGTGTAACCATCGACGACCGAATCCCACGGTCAGATTGGGCAGACGTACTCACCGAGTTCGGATACGGAGACGTTCAAGTAATCGAACTCTACTTCCCAGATACACCAGCACGCGAGCACTTCGAAAAGGCATGGGAGCACGTCGAAGACGCCGATGAACAATTCGCACGCGGGAACTGGAACGATACGCTCACGAGTTGCCGCAAGGCGATAGAGGTTATCGACAACCTCGAACGTGCTGAGGATGTCGACGAACTGATTGGCGAGCAGAAATGGGATCGAGTCGGTCGGATTAAAGGCGGAATGTCGAGTTACTTCTCGCTGGGACCACACAGTTCGGAAGGGATCGGCCACGAACCGATCAAACGGCGGGACGCGCAGGCCAGCCTCTTGATGACGAAAGCGATGGTTAACTACGTCGCAGACGCGATCCGCGAGCGAGAGTAGACGATTCAAGCTGTCGCTGCTGGATTCGGAACAGGCGTTCTAAAGAAACGACTAGCGGTTGGTTTCTATTACCGTTAGGTCAGTAATCGTAGAAGACGAACAATAACTGCTGAAGAGCGAACGACAGTACTGGACCGTCTCAAACGGTGTGTTTCGGGGCTTTTTGACCCGGAATCTGCTACTGGATCTGACTGCGATAAGTCATGGCTCGAAAACCTTGATTACGCCTATATCGAGACCAACCAGCACAACTACGAGGGCAACGTTCGGTGCAATCTAAGTGGGCGGCTGTTCGACGAAATGCGAAACTGCCCGGCGAGTACTTCAACACAGGCCGTCGACGAGGTCCACTACAGGTCGACAGCGCAGTTGTGGTGGCCGACTGCCAGCCAAGGTACTGCCGCCAGTCGTGTTCCTTCAAGTCGTAGTCGACCAGCGCGTCGTGGTCGCAGTTGTCATCGAGCCACTGGCGGGCGTCGTCGACGGTGAGTGTCTCCGGGAGGTCGATCACGTCGACTGGTTGGATTACTCGTCTTCCCCGCTTGTATCGACAATAGCAGCTCTGACAGCCGGTGCAGCTACTGGTGCTATAGGGGCAAGAGAAGAGTTCCCGGTTGATATAGCGACATACACTAGAAGGATTCCTATCACCCCGGTCTGATATTCCTTGTCTAAGTTGGAAAACCAGCGGTAGGCTTGCCCGCTGCTGAGTATTGACTGAACGATCAACGCCGGGATCTCTACCGTAAGTTCCGTCGTCACCTTGTCTGTATCCGGCAGCGTGGCGTCGACAGTCCCCTCAGCAAACCCAGCCTCTGGAAACACAGATCCGGTTGTATCTAGTGGTTCGGGTTCTGCCTCGGTTGTTTCCTTAGATACCGACCCTCCCTTTGCTTCTCGATCTGGCTCTATCATCGATGAAGCTCGGTCGTCTACTGGAGGGACAACTGGTGGATCGGGATACGAACCCGTAATTGCATCTACTCCCTCCATAGATGACTGGACCTTCTGCAGATCTGTGAGAACAGCCGCAGGCATTTTGAGATCCGTGATAGCTTGCTCCACCATCGAAGCTGCTGAGAGAGCTGCCATGCTCTCTTGGATACCCTGAACCGATTGTAGAACTGTGTGTCCCATGAGGTCCTCAGAGATCGCGCTAGCGATATGCGGGATCTGGCTCTCTATGATTGCTTCGTTAGCCTCGTTAATGCTTGCGACCGCAGCTAGCGCTGACGTCGGGAGCTCGAAGCTCGGAAACAGATTGGATATGTCGACAAGATCAATAGCACGCGGTGGTGTCGTTTCCTCCGGAGGCTGGCTGACCGGTAACTTGTCGATATCGTGATCTATGTAGAGTGCTCCAACATACTCTCGTAGGATCTCCTCGGCTGGTTCGTCGTACTCTTCGGGGTCGTACTGATCGTCCAAACTGTGTTCCAAGGAAAAATACGCCCGACTGGGGTCGACTGATTTAATAGCCACATCCGGTGGGTCCTCAAAAATCAGCCTGTAGACCGTTAGAGCCTCTTGCGTCTCTTTGACGGATAATTCCACTTCCCCGGATACTGCCTCAACGTCTCCCACCTCGCGGAATAGTTCGCCAGCCTCGCGAACAGTCTTGATCCACTCAAACGATACCTGCTCTTTTCGCTCCTCGCGTTCTGCCCGAATGGCCTCCATCAACTCTTCCGCGCTGCTTGGGTCCTTGCTGTCGTCTGTCATCCTTCGCCCTCGAATACGCCATCCCCGATATCAGACAGCTCGCTGGCTTCGACGTGTGAATACATAGCCTCGGTAATCGCCGGGTCGGAGTGCCGAAGCACCTTCTGGGCGGTCGTGAGGTTCTCTTCTCGGCGGTATGCTTCCCCCGCTCCACGCCGTCCACCGTGTAGCGTGAGATACTCCTTCGGATCGTCACTCACGTCGACGTCGGCTGCTGCGGTCAATCGCTTCATGATCGATCTTCCGCCTGACACCGACAGTGCGGGTGGGTGTAAGTCGACGTCGTCGGCCTCGATCTCCTGGGAGAGCTCATAGAAGAGGTCAATCGGCTTGGTGTACGGCTCGAAGAGTTCGTCGATCTCGTCAGTATCGAAGCCACCGGCAGTGAGCTGCTCCCGTGCCGTTCGCCACAACGTCGGAACATGGAACGACGGGAAAATCGGCCACTTGTCGGTCGGGGGATCAGTGATGTGATACCAGCGTTCGAGCGGCTCGATGGGTATCCCGGTCGTCGGCACGTTCTCGCGGTCCTGACTCTTGCCGAGCACCCGGAGTTCACGGTTTTTAAAGTCGACTGCCTCCCATGTGGCCCCGGAACGGCCATCGCGATCATCGTGTGGCTGGTTCAGTAGCTCCGACCCACGGACACCGGAGTAGCCAATGAGCGCACACAGCGCCCGATCTCGGACGGCCTCGAACGCCTCATAGTCAGATCCGTGTTCGTCTATCGCTTCGTAGGCCCCGCGGTCGACATACTGCATGAGTGCCTCCCGCTGCGAAGGGGACCAAAACTGCTGGTCGCTCGAATCCGGAGACTGTTGCTTCGGGAGTGGCCCCCTCCCGACCGCCGTATCAGCCGGGTTGCTGGCTATGTACTCCCAGTCCGAACAGTACGATAGATAGGCTCGAACCAGTCGGTAGTATTTCCATAGCGTTCGGGCAGTGATCTCGCCCTGTTTCTCTTTTTTCGCCATCTCATCGGATGCCGCCCACTCAGCGATTGCCTCTCCATCGAGGTCGCCGAAAGAGGTGTAGCCCGCGTCCTCCATCCAGTCGATCCACTTCGGTACTACTCGCTCTAGATCTCGAACATAGGTCCCGCTGCGGCTGACGTTCCCCTCGTCGTCGACGTCAATCGTCTTGGCCTTCGCATCGAGGAAATCCGACAGCGGGGCCGACAGCGACCGGTGAGGTCCTCGATCACTCCGGCTTCCGGTTCTTGGGGAAGAGCTCCCGGAATCACTCACTCCGATCACCCTGTCCGTCGTCGAGAGTCACGAAACCAGAGCCCTCATCGTCGGGGTCAACGAGGATAGTCCCCCCGACTGGCCGGATCTGCTGTCCCCATGCCTCGCTCGTCGCCTTGTCGTCGGCGAGCGGGCCGAGACACACCGGGCAAACCGTAGACTGACGGGCGTCCCGTTCCAACCAGATCGAATATCCGAACACCCGAAAATCACCCCGAGAGCAGCCACAAACCCGAGATCAAGCCAGTCGACTATCATCTGTCGATCCCTCGGTCAGCATCTCCGCTGTTGTCGGACTCCGAGTTGAGCGGTTCGAGGACCTCCCAACCACTTCCACGTACGTAACTGATCTCTTTCTCTGAACCGTTAGAGAGTGTTACCACAAGTTCTTCAACGGTTCCGGGATGGGGTCCGATACCGCGACCTCTGATATAAATGTCTTTGAACTGATCGGACTCTCGAAGGCTATCCACTTCTTTTTCAGTGAGGTGTCTATCAGGCAGTGATTCGATCATTTCACTACCTCTGGAGGATCTCCATAGCCTCGGTATCCGAATAGCCATGTTCCTCTTTTAGATGATCCAGGAAGCTGTGTGGCCCGGTCGTGGTTCCTGTTTGATAATAATCACAGTCTGGACAGTCGTACTCGGCTTCTAGCCCCTTTTCGACCTCTTTCGGCCGTTCTGAGCCGTTATCTTCGAGCGGGGGATCGTCTGGCCCAACCATTCTAAGCTCTCCCGACTGAAGCCGGCTGTCGAACTGTGACTCTGCCCACTGGTTGATCTCGTCGAAAAACTGGTCGGCCGCTTCATCGGAGTACTCCATATCAGCTGTGGAAAACTGAATCCACTCCTCGACGTCTGTATCGAACCCTAATGCGTGAATGCCCTCGTTACCGATGAGAGATATAACGAACGCCTCGTCCGTCTCTGGCCGCACACAGAACTCGCGAGCACGATCTCCCATGCTGAGTACCTCGCGTTTGGTCAGTGGCCGTTCGGGAAGCTTACTGACTGTCTTACTCATTCTTTACCTCACTGCGGGCAGTTCCTGACGTCGACCATGTAGTGACCTCGCCGTGACTCGTGAGGTCGTGAGCGTCGTCGTATTGATCTCGGTCGAACTGCGTCCCGCCGTTTGGGGGTTCTATCCCCGGAGTAGCGTCGTCCTGAGTCATATCCACGTTTCGTGATTAGTCGACGGAAGCGACTTACTTAATTCTACTGCGGAGTATAGGGATACTCTACAGTAGGATTAGATTCAAGCGCAACCAACGAAAACCGGCTCAAGCGACTCTGAAACGTTTGAATAAGTGTCTATAAATTATATGCCGCTACATCAAATCACGCCAGTGCAGCAGTCCGAGTGTCTCAGCAAGAAGTACTTCATCGAGGGGCCACGGGACAAGCCGCATTATGTGAAGTCGAAGACAGCATTCACTGCGGCAGCAACACTCCAACTCGTAGCGAGTCCCAAAATGAAGGTGACTAGGTCCAAGATCGACCCACCGTAAATATACATATTGGTGAGTCCGATACGAGACGTTGCCATCCCTCCAGCGTAGTTGACCGCTCCGCTATTTCTACGCATTGTTATGATACCTACTGACTGATTTTCACGGCCGCAATGGTCAGATCACCACTTTGAATTTGTACCGGGATAATTCGTAAGTAGGCCTCGTCTAATTGGCTTTCCACGGTTGTCTCCAAACTATCAAGTCGCTCGTATGGGAATCTGCTTTTCTGAATTGATTTAACTTTCCCGCTACTTTCATCAAATCCTCCGAGGAGGATTCCAACTCCGTTCGAGAACTTATCTACCAAGTAGTCTTCCAGGTCCCCATTTTCTTTCATGAACCACTCCCCAGCCTTCATCTCGATCGCGGCTGGCCCTTGTTCTTGGATGGTGAATCGAGTCCCTTCGTTCACACTCTTCTTGTAGACATCTGCACACTCCTCAGCAAGTTCTCCGAAGAAATGTTTAATGGCCCCAGACGCTTGCTCTGCGAGAATTTTGAATACCACAAACCGCAATAATCGCCCATGATTCGATGTGCTGAGGTCCTCGATAGCGGCAACAAGGTCATTCAAGTCGCAAATCGCCTCACTGTTCATCCCGATCTCGTTGTAGACCCGGAGAGATCCGATTTTATACGGATTATCTACGATTGGGCTGCCAGGATGTGCAACCGAAAAACGAGTATCTCTAGTAAGGACATCTGTGGCGAGTTCTTTCCGCCATCGGGCACCGAGAGCAATGTGCTTGTCGGCGAACGTGATATTGAACTCATCATGAGACTTACGAACCCGAATCTGCTCTGTATTTCCGGTCCGCTCTATTACCTTCTCTTCCTTATCGACAACTCGGTCCCGGAGCGACGCGTCCAAATCTTGCTGAAGATCCTTGAATTGCTCTTCGTAGTATTGGAGCTCGTAGTGCGTTGTGAGTACCTCTTGCTTGAATTCTTCCGCATTCGGGTACGTCTGGCTACCCCAGCGGATGTAGTCTACTCTATAATTGGGGGTGTCTGGATCCGGAGTCTCAAAGAGGTCGCGCGTCAAACGGTACTTATCCGAATTAATCAACTTTTCAACGACATCGTCTCGGCTCAGTTCGAAAATCGTCTCGATGCCGTCACCGATTTCAGAGTAGATTTTCACCTCGCCTTTGACATCGAAGATGATTTCATCATCGGGGATGCCGAGCCAATCAATGAATGATTCGGTATCATACTTGTCGTAGTGACTGACGACGATCTCATCGTCTCCAACACGAGTGAAATCCGCGTACTTGTCGATGTTATCCGCGCTCAGGAGTTCTTCTATAACTTCCATATCTGTCGTGAGCGCTCGTTGGCCGGTGTAGGAGTGACAGATAATGAGACGGCCGGCCCCAAGAATGATGATGACGTACTTGCCCGCAGATTTTGCGCGGGTTTTCATATCGTCGGAGAAGTTTTCAGCTAAATCTTCCGCCACATGTCCAATATCACTGTGACGCCGTTCACTTTCGCTCATCTCTTCGGCTGCATCTAACGCTTGGCTAATCCATCGGTTGAAATACCGAGTGGTATCCAAGTCGTCAAGTGTGTGGTCGCCGCTCGTCGTCGTGAAGATATCTTTCAGTAGATCATCAATTTTAACAGCATTCTCTCCTCGGAACGGTTCTTCAGTCAGATCAACGTTCTTATCTTTGATTTCCCGATAGAAGATGTGGTACGATCGTTGACCGCCGGATAGCTTCTCAGTAAGTGTCTGCTGATCGCTCATCTGAGTTGGTTGATAATATTTAGTGAGGATGTAAAAGACTAGTGCGTAATGCTACCTACCTAGCTAGGTATCGATCACCAATGAAGAATACATTTGATCCACTTGTATGGATTCGGTGAATCCCAACGACCCATACTTACAACATCCCAATACAGATCTCCTCTATGAGCGTCGACAATAACGCAAATCTCCAATCCCCCAGTTGCAGTAAACTTCTCTTCACGTTATCGACGGCCGAGTGTAGATCGGCGACTGCTTGGATTCGTCGTAGTTGAACGCCGTCTCGTGGATGCCTCCGATAGCGTTGGTGGTCGACTACCGGGTGAGTCACCTTCACTCACCGTCGTTGAGCACGCGGAAGTCGACCTCATTTTGGAACCGGTTCAACGTATACATAAAACCTTCCTTATACCCCCACCCGGCCGCGAACTGCCAATCTGACTCCACATTAATACACCCTTCAGGCGTTGCTCCAGTTTCAAGGCTCAGTCATGCTATTTTTCGACACTGTGGTATTATTGTCTTAACTCTCTAATCCATCTATCTTGTCTTTGATCTCTTGTACGTCTAGCTCGTCTAAACTGTCTAAACCGGCTTTGACAAGTAACGGGAAGTAGTGACGGTTCTTCTCGAAGTCCTCGCCGAACTCGTACTCGAACTCGGTTTCTAGCATCCCGAACTGACGGTTCATCTCCCGCTGCATGGACTCGGGGAGATACATCATCTGGGCTGGCCGTTCTTCTTTCACAGATGTCTTTTCGCTCTTGTCTGCCTCATCCGTCTTGCTTGTATTAGCTGTCTTATTTGTCTTTGATGGTTTAGACTGTTTATCTATCTTATCTCGTTTTGCTGGTTTTTCCGTCTTTGCTGTCTCAGACTGGGCCTTTTCGCGGGTTTTGTTCCGTCGATCTCGCAGTCGACTGGCGCGGTCTTCGTCGCTCATGCTTCGACCTCCTCGTCGGCAGCCTGTTGGGCAGCGAGCCGTTCGATCTCCGCGGCGATCATGTCGAAGACTTCCACCATATCGCACTCAGGGTCGAACTGGGCGAGTGACTGGCCTGAATCGAGAGCCTTCTGGATGGCCGCCCGTTCGCGGATCTGCCACGTGGGTTTGTCCTCAAAAGCACTCTCGATCCACTCGATCATCTCAGTGGCTTGCTTTTTGCGTACGTCGATCCGGTTGATGACCACACCAATATCGTCGATGTCGATCTCGTAGTCATATTCTAGGGCGTCGACGTGGTCGAACAGCAACTCGAAGGCTCGTTTCGACGTCGACTCGGCGAGTGCGGGAATGAGTACGTTTTGGGTGGCGAACAGAGCGTTGTCCATGAGGTTACCCAAGAACGGCGGACAGTCGACGAGGATTATGTCGTAGTCGTCTTCGACAAGATCCAACAGTAAGTCGAGTTGTTCACCACTGCGTCGACTGAGTGTGAGTTCCGGCTCGGCGGCCGTCATATCGATGTTCGACGGCAGCAGATCCATCTCCTCGTGTTCGTAGATGATCTCGTCGACGCGGTCGCGTTCGGTGGCGTCGGTGAGACAGCTGAACAAGTTGGGTTCCGGGTCGTCGTAGCGTTCCATCATCCCCAAATTCTCGGTGGCGTTGCCCTGTGGATCGAGGTCGACAAACAACACGTCGTTGCCGCGGGCCGCCAGTGCGCCAGCCACGTTGATGGCAACG
>Ga0306886_100946_pt1 | contig 8695 bp, 16 predicted proteins | sample AntDeeMetagen136_FD_190444 | JGI IMG/M metagenome (GOLD analysis project Ga0306886, IMG submission 190444) | Saline lake microbial communities from Deep lake, Antarctica - Metagenome #136 (v2) (version 2) | ecosystem: Environmental > Aquatic > Non-marine Saline and Alkaline > Saline | place... | reverse complement strand
CCCCCCATCGCCAACATGCCAGCAGCGGCAGTGGTGGATACTCCCGCCATCCGACCCAAAGCTATCTGAACCCGACCAGCCTGAACCGCATTGAATGCCAAAGCCCCGCCACTGGCGGCCAGTGCGGAGGTCAGTCTGCCGGCAACCACTGTTGCCAAGGCCGCTGCAACGTCTGTGGCCACATCAAAGGTTTCCGAAAGGTCAGATACAGCCTCATCGACGCCACCGGCGTCCTCTGTAAAGTCTAAAAACTGGCGGCTTAGGGCGCTGACTAGCGGTGATATTTCTGCGGCGATCTGGTCAGAGAACGCCCCGAATACTGAACCGACACGATCAATCTGTTCGGCTGCATCCGTGATGTTTTGCGCATCAACTTCAGACAGTGCAATGCCAAGCGCCTCAGCCTGCTTAGCCTGTTCGGCCATGGCTGCGCCGTTGTTTCTCAGAAGCGGTAGCAGTCTTGTGGACTCTGAAGACATGGCCTCCATGAAAAAGATCATCTCGTTTTGAGAGACGTTTGCTTTTTCTAGGCTGCTTACAAATAACTGAAGGGCGTCTGGACCTGATAACTCTCTGAACTGTTCTGCGGTTACGCCAACTTGGGGGGCTATCTTCTCAAAGAAGTCGGCCATCTCACCGCCGCCGGTAGTGAGAAAGTCACCTACGCGGTCTGACATATCCTTGAGGATACCGGAAAGCTGTCCGGCTTCAACGCCAACTGTCTTGGCACCGAAGGCCATCTTTTGAAATTCTGGAACAGTGGAATTTGCAACGCGGGCCAGTCCGACAATTTCCTTCGCCGCTTTAATCGACTTAACTGCCATTGCACCAAGCGCAACACTGGTAGCCGTAGCCGCCGCCGTGAAGATTACCAAAGACTTGCCAAGCTCAGTCACAGTGCTGCGAGTGCTGCCAGCCTGTTTGCCGAAACGATCTAAATCATTCCGCCCGCGCCGGATGTCGCTTGTGTCGGCTCTTACCGATAACGAATAAACATCAGCCACGATTAACACCCCCACCGGCTTGCTTGAATAGTCTCTGGAACTGCGAGCTTGAGCGTTCGCGCATTTCGTCTAATGTCCTCACGTCATAAGGAGGCTCTGCGTTAGAGTCTTTGCTTCTATGCAATTGTATCACATAACTTTCAGATAGCCTGTGCAGAGTCTCAGACTCCCATGGCGTTAAATAGGTGTCAGTGAGGCGGCACCATGCCGCTATCTCTTGGTAGTCAACAGGTGCCGGGCCTTGCCGTGCGAAGCCAATCCGGGAGAGCATTTCGATGAGGTAAGCGCCCTGTTCGTGGTCAGGTAGTTTTAGGCGAGAATCTTTGGGGTCTAGCTGTCTTGATCTTTGTTCCTTTTCGCCCTCTGGCACAGCGTGGAGCCATGCCAGGTGGCGAACAGCAAGGTCTAGCTTTTCCCTGACTTGCTGAAAAAAAGGGTGCGTTTCTGGATTGCCACGCTGATTTGACTTACGAACCAGTCGAGGCTCTCGTCTTTCAGCATCGCAAGCGCTTCAGGGCTATCGGGCTGGATTGCCTTGCCGTCTACCTCGACGTTCTGCCATGAGACTATACATGATTGCAGCAGCTTAGCGCCACGCTCTGACGCCTGGGCTTCGTCGGTGGCGTCAAAGTCGCGGGCAAGCTCTACAGCGGCGGCGCGGTAGGCTTTAGAATCGCGTCCGTACACCTCAACAACAATATCAGTCTTGCCGCCAAGTGGGTCTTGAATGGGCACGGTTGCCGTGTCTTTACGGGTGAATGATCGAATATCCATTAAACCGCCTCAACTGGCAGGGGCTTGCTGGTCAGGTCAATGGTGCATGACCCGCCGGACATGGTATTAGCAGAGCCTAAGTTGTAGGTAAAGCTCGACACGATGCCGGTGTAAAATAGGGTATCGCCGTTTCGATCAACAAGCTCAAAGCTGTGAACGTTACCTGCTTCAGCACCATCAAGTGCAGACTGAAGCGCAATTTGGCCGGTGTCTGTGGCATCACGAGCAATTTGCAATGTCATTTGGCCGTAATCAATTGAGCCTGGGCGTTTAGCAACAGTGCCGGTATCGACTGGGGTAAAAGTTACGACTTCACGAGTTCCGCCCAATTCGCCAAGGTCGCCAACTTCGCCAACGGCGTCAAAAGTCAGTGCCTGATAACCGGGTGCGTCATAAGTTGCAGGGACGCCAGCAACAACAGAAAGAACAGTGCCAAGAGTGGTAAATACGTTGCTCATAATGTAATCCTCTAAACTTCAGTTTTGATATAACCAATTCTAACACATTAACCTGATAGGTTCGCAATCTGTTCATCTATTGATCTGTCAAGCTCTCTTAAGCTAATTCTGACCATCCCTTCCTTCGCTTGTGTTGACCATCCGTCATGCTCCAATATAGAAATATAGGGCAAATTGTTGGTCAAATACCAAACATTACCCGGCGCGTTCTGAGTCTCCCCCGCAATGCTGGTTATCGTTGGCGTCCCTGTTTTGTCGATTGCCGTTGTTGTGCCGCTTGCCGGGCTACCGATCGACGCCTGCCAATTGCCTCGCGCCTGCCCGCCCGTATAGCCAGGCGGTGGCGGGCCTTGCCATAGGCTAGGATTGCCAACCGGAGTACGCAACACGATGCGCTTAGATAGGTCAAGCAACGTACCCCTGACAACCTCATCCATGCGGTCACCAGCGATGCGCTCTATATCCCTTAGCCTGCTGAAATCGAAGTTAGCCAAACGCCCTCCAGTTCACGCTTACCGGCATTAGCCACCAGCCACCTGAAGCCAATCCTTGCGCTACGTTCACTTGCTCGACCACTACACTCTGCCCCTCGAATACAAGCATCGTCCCGCGCGCAAAGTGTGCCGTGATCGAATCGATGAGCTGATGCGACTCAAGTTTATAGTCGTCTAGTGGGGTGTAAATGCTGATCTGATACACGCCGATGAAGTCTGTTGATCCGCCGGGCTCCATGCCGATAGTGGAAGATGTAGCAGGAAGATAAGATTCACGTAACCAAGTCTCGCCCTCGACCGGCGTATACTTGGCGTTCTCGAATGCGATGGGCGGCGCGCTAGGCAGGCTGTTAAGGCGCGATGACAGGGCTGCGCTGATCTTTCTGTGGCTCATTCTAAACCCTCAACTGGCAAATATAGATCACGTCTGCGCCTGACTTCGTGATCGGCTGCACATCCATAACCCTGAACGTCTTGCCCTGCACCTGGGCGCGCCATCCTTGCGCCGGTTCTTCGTCCACTTTGTTTAGAATCAGTCGCGTGTCTGATCGCTTGATAACGGTGCCGTCAACTTCTGCGTTTTGGAAGCGGGACGGATAGCCGAATCCTGAGACCACGCTCTCAGTTGCAGGGGTAGTGACCTCGCCCGTTGCCGGGTTTCTTACCTCATCGGTTTCATAGGTAAGCGACACGGCTTCCCCAAATTCGGCTAGCAGTTTGGTGCCTGTGTCAGCGATGCTCATGCGCGCGTCACCGCAAACGTTGTGGTACTTGAACCGGCGTTAACCAACAGCTTTCGCAAAGCCGCTGTAATGGTTTTAACGATGGTCTGCGCGGCTGCGTTGTCCATATACTCGACTTCAATAACGTCCACCTTCTCCCGCTTAGTAGCACGCTCCACATTAGCAAGCGGACTATTCTCTGAATCAATAGCAAGTGCTGTGGCGATCTGTCCGGTTTTTAGTGCTGAAGGGATGGTGGTCGATTCGACATAGTAGCCGTCGATATAGACACTATTGCGTGGCCACTGAAGCGCCTGACCCTTTGAATACTTAGTGCCGATAAAGGACAGGCTCTCGATATAGTCCATGGCCTTGATTAGCAGCACGTCTGTTGCAGCGGTAAGCGTCACGCCGCGATCAGCCGCGTAGGTCGTTAGCTCTGCTTCCGTGACGTAGCTGTTAGCACCCGGAACCACGGTGCCATCTTCAATAATAATGGTTGCCATGATCGCGCCTTATATATTACGTTTCTTTCGGTTCTTCTGAATCAGGTACGCTTGAAACTGAACGCTGTCGGCTTTCGCGTACTCCCTCTCGACTGGCGGTTTTGGCTGCTCTGCGCTTTGGTTCTGGTTGGCCATTTTTCTGATCCTCACGCTGGTTGCGCTTTACTTTCTGCATCGTCTCAAAGTCTACGGGTTGCCCAGCTTCAAGGCCGTCTTTGTTTAATGGCATAATAATGTCCTCTGTTAGCTTATTTTAGCATAAAAAAAGGCCAGCGGTTAAACTGGCCCTTTTCATTATTCCCTAACCTCTAATTGGTAACGAGATAGGCTATAGGCACGTTTTTCCGTGGCAGCACGCGATCCCACTGAGCAGCTAGTGCAAGCTCTGCTTGGGTAAAGCTGACGTCAGCCGGAGTGCCGGTCTGCTGAAAGCCGAACGGATGCAGCAACCAAGTGTTGCGAACCCACAAAGTCTCAATGCCGCCGCCGTCGCCTTGCGCAGCTTCGCGCTCAATCTCAACCGGAGTGATAGGAGAGCCGACGCCGTATCCGAACGCGCCGGGGCCAAACAGCACAGAGTTATACTTAAACCCGTCTGTGGTCCCTGCCGTAACAGTCAGGCCGTCATCTACAATGACCCGCTTGCCCATGTACGTTGGGATTGTCGCCATGCCGTCGCTGTCGGGGATAAAGTCGATGTCGTTGTTCTTCACCATCTGCGCCATTACAACCGAGTGGACGGCAATGGTGGTGAAGATTTCAGCCGAATCACCAGCCGTATACAGCGCTTCAGTGAAGGCATCACGGTTGAACCGGGTCGTAGCGCTCTGTCCCGCAATAGACTCAGAAGCCACGTCGATGACCATATCGCCGCTGTAGTTCGCCACGTTATCGGCCAATACGCCGTTAGTAGCTGCAATGAGGCGGCGCTGCCATTGGCGGGCAAAGTAGCGGTCAGTTCGAGTGCGGACGGCTTCCATTGCAGTGCCACCCATTGCCAGTTCAGACGCCAAATCAGCAGCCTGCCAGCCTTGGTTTACAAACGACTTGCGGGCTGTCTGTTCGCCTTGGGTGATTTTCTGTGGTGTCGCAGAGCTTGCCGGGTCGTCTGAGCTGTAGTTAACTTCAGTCGAGCCGTCCAAGTCGTTCCAATAAGGAAGCTCAATGCTTTTACCGGGAGCGTTTGCCAGTTCATCAAGCAGCGCGTTACGTGTGACTACGCCTGAATCGAAGAACCGGGTTTTCTCAGGGCCTTCGATCTGCGGGAGGTCTCGAAAGATTGTGACATCAATGATGTCAGCGAGTCTGGTAGTAGCCATCGGGTGTTACCTCATGTGCCGTAATGTTGTGTGCGCAGTCGGTCATATTCGGAAGCATCAGCTTCTTTAATGGCCTTGAGTTCTGCGCCAGAGTATTCGTTAAACTTCTTGCCTGCGGGTACACCCGACCCTTGACCACCAGCAGCGCCTCCGCCAGTTGCCTTTGAACCTGCCAGGTAGTTGGCATATCGTGCGCCATCTTTAACCTTGGCCTCCAGCTCAGCCAGGGAGTTAACGCCATCACCTGTGACCTTAACCTGCCCTGAATCATTATCATAATCGAATTCAAATCGTACCTTCAGAAGATCACGAAGATCCTCGTTGTACTCACCGCCAGCGCCTAGCTTGTTGACCACGCCGTTCAGTGCGTTGTTGACCTTTTCGGTTTTGGTCTGGTGCATCAGCGCATTGTATCGCTCTGTCTGCTCAGTGGCCCGCTCTTCCATCAAGCGGTTCAACTTCTCAACGTCGCCATCGGCCTTGGCCTTGTCCTCTTCAGCCTTGCGCGTCTTCTCGCTGGCTTCTCGCTGCTTTTCCTGCAGCTCTTCCTTCTCAGTCTTCAGATTCTGGTTAGTGGTCTTCAGACCCTTTACCTCATCATCGACCTTTGTCTGTACTTCGGCTTCCGTATAGACGGTAATCTTTTGGCCTTCGTGTTCGATTTCCATTGGCATTGTAAACACCTGTTACATGCTCGACTGCGCGCCTGCGTAGCCTGGTTATAAAAAGTTGTCCCTTATGCTGTAACAGTATAGCACATTCCGTTGACTTTCAAATAGGCGTAAAAAAGCCCGCACTGTGCGGGACTAGCTATCTCGAAGCTTCTCCGTCCAGATCACCCCTCTATATCATACTTCACGGAGATGCGAGGGGCTCTGGCTGGCAGTGTTATTAGCGCCACCACTGCCTGGGCTTGATCGTTTAATCGTTTCGCACTTTGTAGCAATTCAGGAACCACTCATCACGGAAGTTTGACGCCTTTCGGGCCTTGGCCTCATTTGTTATGTACCTGTGCGAGTCATAGGCATCAACTACTATCATCTCAACCAGATCCCTGTCACCCGAAAGGCCCATCATCTTGACCACACTCACGCCCTGCTGGCGCGCTGTAATTATGCTTTTAGCAAGCTCAGCTATCTGCTCACAGCTTGCCTGCTCTGCCTGTGCCGGTGCTGATAGTGCCATCAATAGTGCCAGTGTTGCGATTAGTGTTTTCATTTGAACCTCCGTTTGATTGTGTATAGCACCCCATCAATCACATAAGCGCTATTCATTACCCTGTGCAGGGTTGATCTATCGACACCCAAAGCTTGGGCTGCGTGGGTTATGTTGTTGCCGTAGCGGTTGTCTATCCATTCTCGAATTGGTTCCGCGTGGTCGATCATAGCTCGCCTAGCTTGTACCGCTCAATCATCTCGGCTTTGGTCATCGTAACGCCGTTCACCTGGTATGCCGGATTGCCCGCCAGGGTGATGTTCTGGCGGCTGTACGTTCCGCCGGTTGCTTCTACGTGTTGGCGGATCTGGGTTAGGGTTGGGTTTTTCATGTTGCGTACTCCGTTGTGTTGGTTTTGCACTGATGTTCTTTAATTGCCTTCTCCTGTACGTCCATGTGATCTATCCCAGTCAGGTAGCGCGCGAACACTTCCCGACAGTCTAGGCAAAACACGGTGCGCAAGGGTGAGCCGTCAGGGGCGCGGCAAACGCCCCAAGTGATGCAGCCTCCCATTACAGGAAGCTCACGATGTTGCTCATTGGGTCGCCTTTCTTCAGGTCAAACTCTGAGGTGCAAGTGTAAAAAGTGCCTGCCTCTAGTGTTGCGCCAAACTCAAAGGCAGAAAGTACGCTTTTTGACTTACGAACGATCTGGTTGGTTTCTTCGCTGACTACGTAGATGCTTTCTTTGCGGGCCATGTTCGTATTCCTTCTGTGTGGTTGGTGCGCGGCCTTGAAGGGCCGCTGGCTTTAGTTAAAAGCTGCCTGCGAAGCGATTACTTGCTTGGCCAGCTCGGTAGCAGCGTCCATTGCCTTGGCTTTTTTAGTCTTGCTGTTAAAGTCAAGGCCTAGAACGTATCCGAAAGTTTGGCCAGAAACTGTTACGCTTGCGTCGTTGGTTGAACCTTCGATAACACGGTAGAACTTCTGGATGCACTTTGTACTCTTGCCAGTGCTTTGCAGGTCAAAATACTCTCTGGTAAAACCCTCTTTGCTCCATGCTTTTGCGCCAACGATTTCTGTAGTGATTTCTGAGTTGCCGCAATCGTAAGTGGTGGCCATTTTCGTATTCCTTTTTAGTGGTTGGTGTCTCTCTATGACTTAATAATAACACACCCTCGAAGCATTGCAACACCCTAGACACAAAAAAAGCCCCTCTCGAAAGAAGGGCCTCAAATCCGACTCTGTTACAGGTTCCGCGAAGCATTCCTGAATCGAATCACGTACTCCTGAACAGCGTTGCCGTCAGTGCCTGATTTTGTGCTTGTCGGCTGAGTCGTTACGCTGCCAAGCTCCAAGCTCCAAGACTCCACGCCGTCGGTGCCGTCGCGATTGAAGTTTTCCTTTACGCTGCCGTTGACCAGTACCGGTGGCGACTGGCGCAGCAGGTTGTTCATAAATGCGTCTGACTCGCTGTAACGCTGGACCCTGAGAGTCAGATCATGAACGCCACGATCCGAACGCTCATTGATATTTACCCCGCCGTTGGTGCTATTGATATGCGACGTAGCCGGGTTGGCCGGGGTCAGGACTATGTAATCCCCCTCTGCCAGATCGACAATGGCCGTGCCGTTAAGTACAACGGTTGTGCTGTCTACTGCTAATGCAATGCCTGCCATGATTTTATATCCTGTTTATATGTTGCAAATTACCGATTAACATTGATGATAAGATCGACCGAGTGAACAGCGCCCGCCATTTTTACAGCTCCCTGCAGAACCGGCGATTCTCTCGCCTCGCGGGAATTCTGCGCCTGATCGGCCAGCGAACCAGCAAGCCAATAAAAGCCGTTATTGATGATACTCTGCTCGAACGTCTCGCGGTTGCCGAAATAATCAGGGCTTGACCATGTTCCTGGGGCTGCTACTCCTGCCCGGACAAACTGCCGGGTTGTTTTCTCGGCCTGGTCGATCAGTTGATTAACGCCTCTCCGTGTTTGCGGAATCTTGGTGCCTGTCAGCTTGAGCAGGTTGTACATATCGACTTGGATAAAATCAACAAGGGCAATGAGATTATAGCGCTCATCGGTGAAGACGTTAGCCCCGCTGGTCAAGATAGCCGGTGTAAGTTTGATCGTGGTGTACAAATCAAGTCCGACCATCTTTGCGTTGTTGACTTCCGTCTGCGTGTATTCTTCCGCCGCAACAGAGAGCTCTTTGAGGTGCATTGTCAGCGCCGATTTTTCAGCCGCAAAATTAACGGTA
>Ga0306886_100905_pt1 | contig 9145 bp, 12 predicted proteins | sample AntDeeMetagen136_FD_190444 | JGI IMG/M metagenome (GOLD analysis project Ga0306886, IMG submission 190444) | Saline lake microbial communities from Deep lake, Antarctica - Metagenome #136 (v2) (version 2) | ecosystem: Environmental > Aquatic > Non-marine Saline and Alkaline > Saline | place... | reverse complement strand
GACCTTGTCCGTCTCGGTGAGGACGCGAATCTCGACCTCGTCGTAGAGGGCGTAGACGAAGTTCTGCGGGTGCGTGAAGACGGCCGTGTCCTCGGGCCACGCAGCGACGCCGACGACGTCGTACGAGAACGGCGTAATGTCCTCGTCGCCGAAGATGACGGCCGAGCCCAGCGGATCCTCACGCTCGGTCAGCGCCATCCGGTACTGCTGGACCTTGTTCTCGTTCATGTAGACCACGGGCTCGAACCGATCCGAGCGCAGGTACTTGTTCGGCATCGCCTGGATCGCCTGGTCGAACAGCGACGTGTCGACCGGCTGGGCGTTGCCGTTGTCGTCCGTGTGGTCGTACGTGCTGGTGTCGGTGGAGTTCGAGAGGATCTTCAGCCAGCCGTCGTTCTGGTTGAGGAAGTTGTCCCCGCTGGACTCGTCACCGTTGATCCCGAGGTCCTGCGTGTCGACTGCGAACTGTCGGGCCAGCATGTCCAGGACGATCTCGTCGACGTTGTCGAGCGTGTCGTCGACGGACTCTCGAGAGAGGTCGTACGCGAGCGTCCCCTTCTCGACGTCGAGGCTGACGGCGTCGGTGTTGACTTCTCCCGAGCCGCTGTCACCCTCGTTTTCGTCGGCGCCGCGTCGCATGCGCTCGCCGACGCTGATGCGGGGCAGGTCCATCTGCGGCCGCGGGAGGTCCTCCGTGCGGGCCCCCTCGAGCATGGTCGCCGAGTCGACGACCTTCTGGTACCAGTCCTCGAAGAGATCCCGCGGCAGGACGCCACCGGCCATGTCGGTCGTGTCGAGCTTTTCGACTGCCTTCTCGTTCTGCGTTCGGGTAGCGTGAATCGTCATCGTTAGTTACCTCGAGCCTTCCGCGGGTCCAGCGTGAAGCCGCCGCCCTTCTCGCTCTCTTCGCTCTCGACCTTCCCGATCTGCTGCGAGTCGGTACCGGTCTGCTTCGAGATCGCGTCGATGCGCGCCTCGAGGCTCTTCGCCCACTCGGGCTTGTCTTCGCCGTCGTCGTCGAGCGCCTTCTCCTCGATCTCGTTGATGCGTTCGTCGAGGTTCTTCGCCCACTCGGGGGCATCAGCCATCGGGGCGTCGCCGGCGCCGGCGTCTTTCTCCTCGCTCTCGAGGTCGTCGATACGGTCGTTGAGAGCCTTCGCCCATTCAGGAGCGTCGGCCATCGGGTTGTCGTCGTTAGTCATGTCAGTAGAGTCTGTGTCGTCCGGCGTCTCGCCGCCGGCAGCGGATTCAAAAGGCGGTCCGTCCGTCCCTGCGCTGTCTTCCTCTTCGTCCTCATCGGGATCCGGCCAGTCTCGAGCGGTGTGCTCGGAGAGGTCGAAGGACGTATCCTCGCGATCGGTGAAGCGCGTAATCCCGTGATCGACGCCGGCGTCCTCGAGGACGTCCGCCGATGCGTCGATCGCCGCGAACAGGTTATCGCGGTTGCGGGTCGAGAGTGTGCGGCCCTCTTTGGCGATCGGGTTCACCTGCAGACCGGACGCGCCAAACATGGTCTTCGCTGCCTTCGCGTTCAGCGTGTCCATCTGCTCGACGGTGTTCCCTGTCGCTTGCTCGAGGTCGCTAACACTTCCGTAGATGCTGACGTGTGGCTCGTCCAACTGATCTGGGAAGACTTCGTTCCGCCAGTCGACGTACACGTCGCTCTTTGGGAAGTCGACGCCGATCCCAAGGACCTCGTCCTCGTAGTTTTCGGCCTCGTCCTCGGGAGCGGTGACGCGGAAGACATCTGCCTCGAAGTCGTCTGCATCTTTCTCGGCGCCGCGACCGTGGTCCGGGGCCTCGGACGTCTTCGTCGGAGTGTCGTCATCGGACCCGGCGCCTGGGAAGGCGTTGAAAGCAGCCTTCCCGATCCGCTCGAAAAAGGACTGCTTCCCTGGCTCGCCCGACCCCTCAACGTCGATCGCACTGTTGAGGGTCTCCCAGAGCTGATCGGCGTCGTCTTCCGACCAGTCTGGATTGCGTTCGAGGGCTTCCTCGACGAACCCATCGCGGTTGCCGAGGTGATCGGCTAGCCGCTTCTCGGCCTCAGCCTTCGTCTCGAGGACTTGCGCGTCGGGGACGGCAGGGATGTCGACGCTCGAGACCTCGCGGATGGTGCCGCCGGCCAATTCCCAGACGAGTTCCTCTTCATCGATCTCGTCGGGGACGTCGACGTCCTCGAGCTCCTCTTGCTCGTACGGGCCGCCCCACTGAACCGCGATCGCGCCGATGGAGAACGCCCCGAGGATGTCGTCCTTGACGAGTTGCCAGAGGTCGTCGTCGTTGAACTTCCACGACTGGATCCACGCGCCGGCCGGGGCCTCCTTGCCGCCGATCTCGGTCGCTTCGTCGAGGACCTCGTTCCGCTCGAGTTCCATCCAGTCGGAGGGCCAGACGGCGTGCATGAGGCCGCCGTCGGCCTGCCCGACCTCCATGAAGTCGCCGAACTGGTCGGCGAACCCGCGAATGGTGTCCTCGCGGGCGAAGTCGAACTGCAGGTCGACCTTGTCCGGCACCATCACGATGCCGGTGGCGATCTGCTCGTCGTCGTCCTTCGCGACGAAGTCGACGCGCTTGGTGAGCTGTTCGTCCTTCTTGTCCGTCATGTGTCAGTCCTCCTGTTCGTCATCGTCGTCGGCGTCCGCGTCGGCGTCCTCGAGTTTCCGGGCTCGACCGGTGGAGAGGACGCCACGCTTCTCGCCGCGCTGTTTGTCGCTGTTGGTCATCGTGAGAATGTCCCGGTCGGGCCTCGCTCGCACGGGGAGTCGGGGAGCTCCCGTGCTCACGGTCATCGGCATCAGCAGTTCGCGTCAGCTGCTACAGTGGGATGTCGTCGGGGATGTCCCCCGATCCGGGACTTGGCCCCTCCGGGAGACGATCGTGGTTGTTCGTGATCTCGAGATAGCCGTACTCGAGGCGGATGTTGTCGTAGTGGTAGCTGCCGTGACTCGAGGCGCTGGTGAGCGCCTCCCAGACGGCTGCCGGGACATCAACGTAGACGTACTGGGAGTTCTGGCCCTCGTCACGCTTGAACGACAGATAGAGTTCCCGCTCCCCAAAGTCGTAGAGCCCCTCATTCAGATTCGAGCTGCTGAACTGCGTTTGTTCGAGCGGGTCCTTTGTCGCGACGCCGTCGACGACGTCCAGGTCAGCCTCGACATCGGTCCAGTCGCGCCCGCCGATCTTGTTCTCCTCTGGCGGGAGTTGGTCCTCGAGCGATGGTTCGTCTACCCCAGGCGGCCCCTGACGGCCGCCGGGTTCCGCGAGCAGGGTGTTGCCGTCAGTGGGATGGTCGTCGGGCAGCGGATCCCAGCCAGCGGCCTCTCGAGCCTCGTCGATCGTGACCGCCCGGCCCGCAGCGTCGACGCGGTTCCGGGCCACTCGAGCGTTCTTCTCGGGTCGGTCAGCGCCACGGAGTTCGAACTGGATCGTCCAGTCGTCGACGCCGAGTGCGGTCTGGTGGAGGATCTTGTAGAGACGGGCCTCGAACTTTTTCTGCTCGGGTGCGATGACGTCCTCGGCGAACTCGCGGACCTGCTCTTTCGAGTTCGACCGGTTCGAGGTGTCCGTGACGTTGATCAGGATCGGCGGCACCTCGTGAACCTTCGCGATCTCGTGTTCGTTGCGTTCACGGAACTTCTGGAACTCCATGTCGAGATCGTCGCGAGAGCCGACCGGCTCCAGTTCGATCTCGACGTCGTTGCCGTCCTCGTCGTTCAGGTCCGTTTTCTGCTCGAACTCCTCGACCTCGAGGATCGCCGTCCGGTAGCGGGTTCCCTTCAGGTTGTCCATCAGGTCCCGGAGTTCGTCCTTCGAGTCCTCCGTGAGCGTCCCACCTGTGACCTTCACGACGTAGTAGGGGATGCCGTGGTGGTCGAAGAGGTCGTGGTTCCACTCCTTCGCCGCCTGGTCGGCCCCCATCGTCTGCATGGCCGCGACCCAGTCGGGGATCCCGTAGTACAGCGACAGCGGCGACGGGTTCTGGATGAAGATGAGTTCATTCGCGGGATCGTTCTTGAGTTCTTTTGCGCTCGAGGCAGTCTTCCCGGTCTCCCTGTCGACGAAGATCGGATCGTCGCCGTAGCGGTCGACAGCCTCACCGAAGTAGCGTCGGCGGCCCTGGCGGACTTGGAGGTAGCCGTGGCCGCTCTGGATGACCTCCTTCTCTTCCCCGTCCTCGGTCTCGATCTTCTTCGTCGTCTTCCGCACCCGGACCGTCGTTGCCGGGACGTGTGCCAACCCGATCGGCGTGCCGTCGCCCTCGGCGAGGATCTCGAGTGCAGCCCAGCCGACCCCGTGGTAGTCCTGTCGAGCGAGTTCGAGGACTTCCTCCGGCGTCGATGCGGCTGTCCCCTGGGGCCCGATCTGCCAGCTCGAGGTGGCTCCGTGCCAGAGCGTCTCGACGGCATCGTGATCCTCGCCATCTGGATCCGGGTCATCTGCCTGCGGGTGGGGCACGATATCGAAGCCATAGCCGACCTCGTACCGAGACTTCTTCCGAACGCAAGCCTGGTGGGTCTCGTTGATCTCTTGGAAGGCAGCCAGCGTCTCCGGGTTGTACGGCGGCTGGATCCCGAGGCCGGCGTCGATCGCGATCCGGCGCTCATCGAGTTGCGTCGTCTCGCGGGCCTTCTCCATCGTCTCCCCGTTGCCGAGGGTCGATACTGAAAGTGAGATCTCGGACGATTGGTCGTCTTCGGAGTTACTCATCGCTACCGAACCCTCCTCGGTGTGGGGAGTCCGTCAAGGAAATTTGGGCCGTGCCGGCATTCGAACGAGACAACCCGGTCTGTGAGGTCCCGGATCGCGTGGTTGATATCCTCGAGTTCTTCGGCTACATTACCCAGTTCATCGAGTCGATCAATGAGTTGGTCGGTGTCGATGCTCTTGGTCTGACTGTCTTCGGTATTATCTCCCTTCATGTTTTGTCTGGTGAGTTAGAGGTAACTGACGCCGCTGCCACCGTCCGAGCCGCCCTCATCTTCGTCGCCGGCGTCGCGATCGTCGACGTCGTCGAGCGCGCCCATCGACTCGAGTTTCCGGAACCCCTTCTCGGCCATGTACCACGACGCGATGAGGTCCGGCGTGTGACCGTGGAGCTTCCCGTCGCGACGCTCGAGGGACTGCATCGCGGTGATGAAGTCCTCGGTCGGCCGGTGGCCGCGGTGGAAGAGGATGTAGCCGTTATCGACGAGCGTCCGGATGCGCGGGATGCCGTTCTCCCAGCTGTGTTTCTGCCCGGATGTCGTCAGCCCGGTCACCTTCGCGGCCAGTTGGGCGTCGAACTCGATCGCGTCCTCGGCGACGTAGGACTGCATCCCGTTATCCTCGATCACGATCAGCGCGGGGTCGTACCGCCGGTCGAACTCGAGGAGTTGGTTCTTCACCTCGCTGGGTTTCATCCCCGCCTCGGCGTGGGCGTCCAGAAGACGACGTCGACCGTCGCGCTGCAGGAGCCAGACCGAGAAGGCAGCGTCGTCGCCGGTCGGCGAGTTCGCTGGGTCGTGGCCCAGGATGATCGCCTCGCCCGGACCAGCGCGGTACTTCGGCGGCGGGTCACGATCGTCGATCGAGCAGCCGCCCTCCGCGGCCGGCTTCCGAACGTCGGTCGCCTCGATCAGGTTCCCGCTCGAGCCCATGATGACGAGGCAGTACTCTCGCCAGAAGCGGTGGTCGGCCATCTGCGACCGTTTGTTCTCGAGCCACTGTGGGCCTCGAGCCTCGGGCCAGAGTACCTGGAGTGTCTCGCCTTCGTTCCACGGATCAGCGACCTCGGTGTAGAGCTCGGGATCAGGCCGGCGATCCTGCCAATCGTCGTCGGCGCCGAACTGCTGATCCCAGAAGTCGAGGATCGCGGGATACTCGTCGAACTCGTAGCCCTCGAGCGACCGATAGTCGTTGTAGATATCGGCCGGTCGCTTCCGGGTCCCGATCATGACGGTCCGACCACCCTCCTTGACCATCGGGACGGAGACGGCCTGGATCCAGTCGAGAACGTCCTCGGTGTCCCCGTCTCCCTTCTCCTTGATGATGTCGTCCAGAACGAGTAGGTGGGCGCGATCGCCCTCGATCCCGCCGAAGAGCCAGCCGGCGTTGAGCATCGAACCGTGGGCCCACTCCTTCGCCTCGATCGTGTCCTTCTTTCGCGGCCCGTTCAGGTTCGTCAGCCACTCGTTGCGTTCGACGAACTTCCAGAACTCGGTGTCGGCTTTCTTCTTGACCGAGCCCTGGTTGTTCATCGCCCAGACCGCTCGGAAGCCGTCCTTGTACTCGAGCGAGGCGATGAGGTACGCCAGCGTGATCGTCGTCTTCAGCCCGTCGCGATGACAGAGCAGGACGCGATCGCCGCCATCGAAGCCCTCGAGCCAGCGCTCGTGATGGTCGCCGAGGAGGTAGTACTGGTCGTCCTCCATCTCCTCGGCCATGTAGTTCCGAGTGAGCTCGTTCGCGTACGTGATCCAGTCGCCCGTCTCGAACGGGTTGAGGAGATCACGTTTGGTCTCCGGGTCGGAGACGAGCTCGAGGAGTTGCTCGGCGCTGCCGTCGACGTCGTCGGCGTCGAGGAGGCTACTCATCGGTATCGTCGCCTCCTGCAGAGTGCTGCTGTTTCTGCCGGATCAGCTCTCGAGCGATCTCTTTCTCGTCCTCGCCGAGTTCCTGCGTGGTCGTCTGGTCGACATCGGCATCGACCGTCGCCTCGAGCTTGTCGGCGGGCTTCTCGATCACGCCGAAGTCCGCGGCCCACTGACGGGCCTCGCGGAGGAAGCGATCGTCAGCCGTCCGAAGGTACTTCGCGTACGCTTCCTTGACGACGTCCGCCGCGAAGTCGTCGCCGTGCTCCTCGAGGTCCAGCGCCTCGATTGCCGCGGCCTCGTCCTCGGTCAACCCCTCCTGCATGAAGTCCTGGAACTCGGAGTAGCCACCGTGCTCGTGGTTTGGGTTGGACTCGCCCCACTGCTCCCCGGTCACTGGATGTTTACTGCAGGGTCCGATGGATCGGTCCTTACCCCAGCCGGCCGCCAGCAGGCAGTACTCGTAGTCGTCGCGTTCGCGGCCGTGCTCGGTCGGGGTCGTCCGGTCCGACTTGACGGCGCCGCAGATACGGTGGCCTCGTTCCGGATGGATCGCATGGCCACTCTCATCTCGAGGTGGCTCGCTCGAGATCTCGTACTCTTCGGCTTCGTTGTCTGTCATTGGTGATTCGTTGCGGGGTGGAGTGTCAGTGGTGAGTCAGCGGCGTGGACCGCTCCGTCTCACGCCGCGAGGTCCTCGTCGAGAGAGGCCGGACGGGGTCTTCGGGGAGTCGACGTCGTCGGGGCGATCGTGTTCGCCCTCGAGATGGCACTTCTTGCAGCGCTTCCGGAGGTTCGCCGGATAGCCGTTTCGTTCGTCCTGGTCGCGATGGTGGACGTCCACTCGAGTGGCTGTATCAAATGAGCGGCCACAGCCGGGACAGCGTCGACCGCCGCGCTCGCTGTGCGTGCGTTCACGATGGCGGTCTCTCGAATCTGTCATGGGGACTCGATCAGAAGCCGGCGAGTGCACTCCGGGCAGAGCGTGATCAGGTCGCCGGCGTCGTACTCGTGTTCGTGGAGTTGGCCGCCGATCCGAGAGCTCTTGTACCACTCCTCGTTGAACTCAGCGGTAAGTGCTGGGCGACCGCTATAGATCGTATCGCGGTTGCAGAATCCGTCACAGTTGTACTGGTAGGTCATGATATGCCCGTGAGTGGTGGAGGATCCTCAAGGTCCTCGAGATCGCGCTCGATCCGGATTGGTACTGGCGCGGCGCCAAAGTGCCAGTCCGACTCGGTCCCGCAGTACTCACAGCGGTAGCCGTAGACGTCTTCTTGGCGATCGCAGCAGACCGTTCCCTGGCTGTAGAGTTCTGCGGGGCAGCCGGGACAGCAGAGTCCAGTTGACTGGTCGTGTGGGATCAGCGTCTCCCCGCAGTGGTCGCAGCCGTTTCGACGAGCGTCCTCAAGGAAGCGATCGGGGACGAGGACGTCGCGCTTACAGCCGAAACAGCGGAAACGGTGGTGTGTCTCCCGAGACAGGTATGCGACGAGTCGGTTCAGGAGTGTTCTGTTGAATTGCATGAAAATTACCGCCAGTACTCCAAGTCTAACGCGTTTCGCATCCGGAGCCAGCTGCCCTCGACGCCGTCCCAGTAGATGAGCCAGCCGCCCTCCTCGTACACTTTGATGTCTTCTCCGCGCTCGAGAGGCTCGTCGGACATGGTTCAATCAGTGATCGGGAACGAGGTCGTCGCCGGGAAGTCGTCGTAGCCCCGTCCCGCTGCGGGCCCGACGGCCTCGATGCATGATCGACACGCATCCTCGCCGCGGTACTCGGCCGGCGCCGAGAACATCCCCCGGCCAGCGCAGTCGTCGACGAACTCGAGCGAGCAGGCCCACATGATTACTTGCTCGTAGGGAGGAGTCGCTCAACTTCGATGTTCCAGAGCCGGCCGACCAGGAGGAACACGAGCGCCGAGAACAAACCGTAGTACGGCGGCGCAACGGCATCTACTCCCTCGAGCGTGAGAGCAAGCGTGATCGCCGACCAGAGGCCGACAAGGATCAACGCGATGATCTTCGGAATGGCGTCGTTATCTTCGTGTGGCATCAGCGCCCTCCAGAGGCAGATGAGTTCGATCTTCGTCCGGTCCACAGGATCAGGTTGGTGTGATTTCGTCGCCATGGCATCTGTTAGTCTTCAGAACCACCGCTCCCTGAGCTCTGCCAGGCTTCGGCAGCCGCGGTAAGAGCCTCAGAGCCGAACGCCCACGCCAGTGACGCGAAGACGCCGATGCCGAGAATAGCGATGGTCCACAGCGGGGGATCGACCGGTTCGACACCTACTGCGGGCAGGAGTGCGTACGTCAACGTGAGTACGCAGGCCGTCAGGACGAAGGCGCCGGCGTAGAGGTCGTTCCCCCACCAGACCCGCGTCTGGGTCGACGTCGTCCCTCCGGCGTCGCGGATCGAGTCGTCGAGATCTTCATCGGTCTGTTCGTCTGGTGTATTACTGTCATCGGCGGTGTTGGTTGTGTCAGTCATCGGTCTGAGTTGTTAGCCGAGGAGCCCGAGGATGTAGGCCTCGAACAGCCAGTCGAGTGGCGTCCAGATGCCGAACGTGTGCTC
>Ga0306886_100855_pt1 | contig 9690 bp, 7 predicted proteins | sample AntDeeMetagen136_FD_190444 | JGI IMG/M metagenome (GOLD analysis project Ga0306886, IMG submission 190444) | Saline lake microbial communities from Deep lake, Antarctica - Metagenome #136 (v2) (version 2) | ecosystem: Environmental > Aquatic > Non-marine Saline and Alkaline > Saline | place... | reverse complement strand
GAACGGGCTTATCCGGTGGAACGGGCGGTACCACGTCTTCTACCAGTACAACCCCGCCGGCCCGTTCCACAACACGATCCACTGGGGCCACGCCGTCAGCGACGACCTCGTGACGTGGCACGACGAGCCGGTCGCGCTCTCGCCCTCCCCGGACGGCCCCGACCGCGACGGCTGCTGGTCGGGCTGTGCCGTCGACGACGACGGCACCCCGACGCTTTTGTACACTGGGGGGAACGGTCGCGACCAGCTCCCCTGTCTCGCAACGACGGGCGATCCCGACCTCCGGTCGTGGGAGAAGTACGAGGGCAACCCCGTCATCGAGTCACCACCGGCCGACCTCGACGTCCTCGAAACCGAACACTGGCGCGCCGAGTTCCGCGACCACAACGTCTGGCGCGAGAACGGGCGCTGGTACCACCTCGTCGGGACCGGGCTCGTCGACGGCGGCGGCGCGGCTCTGCTGTACACCTCCGAGACGCTCACCGAGTGGACCTACGAGGGCCCCTTGCTCGCCGGTGGGCCGGACGCCGGCGCGGTGTGGGAGTGCCCCGAACTGCTCGATCTGGGCGACCGCCGGCTCCTCCACGTCTCCGACTACGAGAACGTCGTCTACTTCCTCGGGACCGTCGAGGACGGCGAGTTCGTGGTCGACTCCGAAGGGGTGCTCGACCACGGCGATTTCTACGCGCCGCAGTCGCTCTCGGACTCGAATGGGGGCGCCGAAGATGAGACTGATACGGAGCGCTCGCTCACGTGGGGGTGGCTCCCGGAGGCCCGCGACGTGGACGCACAGTGGGACGCGGGCTGGTCGGGCGCGCTCTCGCTCCCGCGGGTGATAGAGACCGGCCCCGAGGGCGACCTCCGCCAGCGTCCGGCCGACGAGGTGACCGACCTTCGGACGGAGCGGCTCGCGGTCGACGAAACGCTCGTCCTCGCGCCCGACGACCGGCGCCGCCTCGACCTCTCGGGCGCGGCGATCGAGATCGAGGCAGAGATCGCACTTGACGATGCCGAGGCGGTCGAGCTCTCCGTGTTCGAGACGCCCGACCGCGCCGAACACACCCCGATCCGCTACACGCGCGACGGGACCCTGTCGATCGATCGAACCCCGTCGAGCCGGGATCCGCGCGCGTTCGCCGACACACAGTCGATGGCGGTTCCTCCCTACGACGAGGCGCTTTCCGTACGCGTCTTCCTTGACCGGTCTGTGATCGAGATCTACGCCAACGGTCGCCACTGTCTCACGAGCCGGGTGTACCCGACCCGCGACGACGCGGTCGGTGTCACCGCGCGCGCCGAGGGAGGCCGCGCGGAGATCGCGTCGCTGTCGGCGTGGGAACTCGGCGAGGCGATGCCGACGGACGACTGAGCGACCGCCGTTTGGGCCGCTCAGTCGTCCGTCGACTCCGCGGTCGCCACCGGCTTGTCGACGTCGCCGGCGCCCCGGTCGGTGAGGTCGCCGCTGCGCCACGTTCCCCGGCGGTACCACGCATACGCGATGACCGCGCCGATGACGTTCGAGACCGCGAACGAGAGCCAGATGCCGGTCTCGCCGATCTGACCGGCGGCGACCCACGCGATCGGGAACCGGACGAGTCCGAGCATCAGCACCGAAATGGCCGCGGCGGTGAGCGTCTTCCCCGCGCCGCGGAAGCTCCCGGTGTACGCCCGCATGATGCCGATAAAGCCGAACGTCAGCGCGACGATTCGGAGGAACTGCGAGCCGACGGCGACCACCCGACCGGCGTCGGCCTGATCGGCGCCGACGAACACGGAGACGATCGGCTCGGGGACGAGGAAGACGGCGATGCCCGCCAGCGAGAGGACGGCGAACAGCGTCTTGGCCGCCATATTTGCGGCCTGCTCGGCCCGATCAGGCTTGCCCGATCCGATGTTCTGGCCGGTCATCGTCTCGACGCCGCGGGCGACCGCGATCGCTGGGAGGAAGATCACGGAGAACACCCGCGTGCCGATCCCGTAGGCGGCGACGACCGGGTCGGGGAACAGCGCGACGATGAACAGCAGGAGGTTCATCGACACCGCCCGCCCGGTCCCCTCGACCGACGCCGGCAGGCCGATGCGGAGGAGCCGGCGCAGGTAGCTCGCGTCGGGCGCCATGTCCCGGAGGTTGATCCGGACCCCGCGGACACCGCGGAACATGATCGCCAGCCCGACGACCAGCGCCAGCGCCCGAGAGAACACCGTCGCGATCGCCGCGCCCTCGATCCCGAGCGCGGGGAACGGCCCCCACCCGAAGATGAGGAACGGGTCGAGCGCGATGTTGAGCACGACGGAGCCGAACATCACGAGCATCGGGGTGATCGTGTCGCCGTACCCGCGCATGAGCGCGATGAACACCGCGAAGCCGAACATGGCCACGAGCCCCAGCGAGATGACCTCCATGTAGCTCGACGCGAGGGGTAACACGTCCGCCGACGCACCCATCAGGTCGAGGAACTCCCCGACGAAGACGTAGCCGATGCCGCCGAGGAGCACCGAGGCGATCACCGCGAACGTCACCGTCTGTGAGGCGGCGTACTCGGCCTCGCGCGCCTCGCCAGCGCCGGTGTACTGCGCGACGAGCACGCTTCCGGCGACGGATATCCCCATCCCGAGCGAGATCAGCAGGAACACCATCGGGAACGCGAAGCTGATCGCCGCCAGCGCGTCCGTGCTGTACTGCCCCAGCCAGAACGTGTCCGCGAGGTTGTACGCCGTCTGGAAGAGGTTCGTGACGACGATCGGCATCGAGAGGAAAAAGAGCGGCTTCGCGATCCCGCCCGACGTGAGGTCGAACTCCTCAGGACCCTTGAACAAGGCGTTGACGCGGTCGAGGAGTCCCATCAGCGGGACGCCTCCGCGCGCGTCCGTCGATCGTCGGTCGGGAGGTGGCCCCCGGCGTCTCCACCCTCGTGGTCGGTGCGGAACGCTGCCGTCGGGACCGCCGTGACTCCGTCATTCATCGTGGTCGATACCGTACTTACTGACTAGTTAGTCAAAAGCGTTCGGAAGCTCGAAATCGGTGATGCGTATCGATCTCTCAGCAGCGTACACGATGTTCGCGAGTGACCCCTCGGTAAGTTTTTGCGGTATTCGACGCGTCCGGCCGCAATCGTTATTCGCGCGTAGCCGGAACCCTCGTGACATGGCCGAACCATCGGGGCGGACCTTCTCGGAGGTGGACGAGGAGATCATGGAGGCGACCTACCGCGCGCTCCGCGAACACGGGTACGCCGACCTCACGATCAAGCGGATCGCGGCGGAGTACGGTAAGTCAACCGCCGCGGTGCACTACCACTACGACACGAAAGAGGAGCTGTTGGCGGCGTTTCTCGACTACATCCTGAACCGGTTCGTTGCCTCCATCCGCGAGGTCGAGACGACCGACCCCGAACAGCGGCTGACGCTCCTGCTCGACAAACTGCTCGTCGCGCCGCAGGAGAATCCGGATCTGTCTGTCGCCCTGCTGGAGATGCGGAGTCAGGCTCCCTACAACGAGGCGTTCGCCGAGCGGTTCCGGCAGAACGACGAGTACGTCCGTTACCTGGTCAAGGCCGTCATCAACCACGGCATCGACGAGGGCGCGTTCGCGGACGTCGACGCCGACCGCGTCACCCGGTCACTGATGACGATCGCCGACGGCGCCCGTACCCGATCGGTGGTGTTCGACGACGTCGGCGAGTACGAGCGAGCGAGAGCGACCGCAGAAGAGTATGTCGACGCGACGCTCCGGTGAGACGCGCTCCGGTAAGTTGCGCTCAGCGCCGTTCTGATCGTTCGCTCTCGGCGTCCTCGAAATCAGTCTCCGCACCGCCCTGCAGATCGGCCGTACACCAGTGGCAGAAGTCGAGCCCCGGATCGACATCCTTGCCGCAGTTCGGACAGCTGTCGACCGCCTCTCCCGGATTCTTCGCCGACTCGGCCGCGCCCCTCGTTCGCGCGACCTCGTTCTGTGCGCGTGCGAGGACGTACGCGTCGATGACGCTCAAACTGCCCACGAGCAGGGTTGGGGCGATGCTCAGCGGGTCAACCGGCTCGCCGGCCGCGAGCGCCTCGATCGCCGCCGGGTCAACGAAGGCGTAGCTCACCGCGAACAGTACCGCGAGCCAGCCGACCGCTCGGCGCCACCGACGCAGGTAGAGGTGACCGAACCCAGTCACGAGCGCTCCGAGAAGGGCCGCGAGCCAGGGCCGCTTCTGCGAGGTCGTTCGCTCCATGCCCGAACTTACCGGTGGGTCAGGTATAAGCCTTCTACCACCTCGGTATCCGGACGTTTCGGTCCATGCGTCGGAGCCGATCGGATTCAACGCCTCCGAACTCTCGGCTGACTGATCGGTCACTTCACCCGCCAGCGGCGTCCCACTCGCGAGTTCTCGGGCGGTTCGCTATTTAAATAGCGCCGTGAGAACTCCCGTCCTCTCCCGTTTCGGCGTCGCCGAACGACTCGCCGTCCTCTCCCTTGCCCGTCCGTCCGTCGGTCGCTCCACCGTCGACGGCCCCGCTCGGTCCCGCGGCGTACCCGCCGACTGCCCCTCCCTCGCGGATCTCGCCGAAGAGCGCGTCGCCGCCCGGGAGTTCCGAGTCGTCGGCCGCCGGTAGCGGCTCGTCCGGGATGGGGATCCGCCACGCGTCGAGCGTCCCGCGCAGCCAGGTGCTGTCGCCGTCGAGGACGAGCCGGAGCGTCGGCGCGAGGGTCCCGCCGAACCGCTCGCGCTGCTCGGCCTCGGGGAGGTCGGCGATCGCGTCGAGCGAGTCGCCCGCGAAATCGTAGTAGTTGAGGAAGCTCTGGACCAGCACCTCCTCGTCGTGGGCGAACGCCATCCACGAGTACGCCTGAAACGGCGCCTTCGGCGGGTTGGTGGCAACGAGCCCGGAGCCGTTCAGGGGGCGGTACTCGCCGTCGAGCGCGTCGGCGACGAAGCCGTAGAGCCCGTCCGGCCCGGTCACGCCCGGCGCGAACGTGTGGACGTGGCTGCAGACGAACAGGTAGTAGCGCCCGTCGGCGACGACGACGTGCGGGCGCTCCAGCTCCTGATTGACCTCGGTCGCGTCCAGCAGGGGCGGGCGGAGCTCCCACGAGAGCGGGTCGCCCGACTCCGAGACGGCGACGCCGACGCAGCCGTTGAACTCCCGTCGGTGGGCGGTCGCCCCGTCGTCGCCCGGTCGCTCCGGCGCGGGCGCGTTCGCCTCGAACAGGAGGTACGTCTCGCCGGTCGCCGGGTCCTCGAAGAACCACGGGTCTCGGAAGGTGTAGGTCATCCCGCGCGACTGCGCCTCGGTCTCGTACCACTCGCCGTCCGGCCTCAGTAGCGTCTCGTGAGTCCACGGACCGGAGAGTTCGATCCCGTCGTCGCCGGCGCTTACCGTTCCGCCGTGCGCGACCGCGATTCGCTGGGTGTACGTCATCTCGTCGGCCGTCTCGTCGCCGGCGGCGGTGTAGTAGAGGTAGACGTCGCCGTCGTCGTACAGCGCGGAGCCGGCCCACTGGCGCTGGCCGAGCGCGCCGCCGTCGAAGACCGGCCCGGCGTCGCGCCACTCTTCGCCGTCCGGTGAGTAGAAACACCGAATCTCGGCCACGTCGTGGCGCGTGCCGGGGAGCAGGTCGGCCGGCGCCGTCAGCGAGAACGCCAGTCGGTACCCGTTCACGTCGGCGATCTCGCCGTGTCGGTCGCGGAGCAGCCACGTGTCCCAGATATGGAGATCCGGGAAGGGGTCGATCTCGGGGGCGCCCGCTGCCGGCGCGACGTTCCCGCGGCGGCGCTCGATCGACGCGGCCTGCGCTCTCGTCCACCACGAGCGCGATCGACCGCCGTCGCTCTCCGGCGTCTCGTGCATACGCCTCCTCCGTCATCGACCGAATAAAGCTTTTTCAGTCGGACCGAGAGCGGGTCGTCGAGCGGCCCCCGCTACAGAAATAAAATATTTTATTACGGCCGTGGTAGTTCAAACCATGGCAAGAGCACGTACCAGACGAAACCGAATGATGAGCGGCGCTACCGGTCGAAATGCCACGGCTCGCCGCGATCGCATGGGTCGCCGTGACCACACCTACCACCGCGCGATCGAACGCGGGGGATAACCGTGAACCGTGCAGATCTCACGGAGACGCTGGAGGACGCAGGGCTTTCACCGTATCAGGCGGACGCCTACGTGACCGTGCTCGAACTCGGCGCGGCGCCCGTCACCCGGGTCGCTGACGCTAGCGGGGTCCCCGATCCCCGGATCTACGACGTGTTGCGCGACTTGGAGAGCGCCGGCTACATCGAGACCTACGAGCAGGAGTCGCTGTACGCCCGCGCCAACAGCCTCGACGAGATCACCGACGACCTCCGGACGCGAGCGAACCGGTTCACCGAGGCGACCGAGGAGATCGAGCGCCGCTGGAACGAGCCGTCCGTCGAGCAGTCCACTGTCAGTATCGTCACGCGCTTCGAGACGGTGATCAAGAACGCCGACGAGTTCATCCGCGACGCCGACACGCAGGTGAACGTCTCGCTCGGCGTCGAACACTTCGAGCGGCTCCGCCCCGCGCTGCGGGCGGCGACCGAGAACGGCGTCCGGGTCAACCTCTCGCTGCACACTCCGGACGGAAGCACGGACTCGCTCCCCGACCCCGAGGACCTCGCCGACGTCTGCTCGGAGGCGCGCCACCGGCGGCTCCCCTCTCCGTTCGTGGTGATCGTCGACCGGACGCGGACCTGCTTCGCGCCTCACGCCGGCTCGACCAACGAGTACGGCGTCCTCGTCGACGACCGCACTCACACGTACGTGTTCCACTGGTACTTTCTCACCACGCAATGGGACACGTGGGAACCGATCTACACGTCCCTCGACGACGAGCCGCCGATCGACTACATCGACATCCGGTACTGCGTCCGCGACGTGGCACCCCTCCTCCGCGACGGGGCGACCGTCCGGGTTCGGATCGAGGGGACCGACACCGACACCGGCGCCGACCGCGTCGTCGAGGGGCCCCTCTCCGAGGTCATCGTCACCGGCGACGACGACGCAGCCGCAGAGACTATCGCGAGCTACGGCGGCCGGGTCGCCCTCGTGGTCGAGACCGACGACGGCTCCGTCGAGGTCGGCGGCTGGGGGGCAATGGTCGAGGCCGTGGAGGCCCACCGAATCACGGTCGAATCGATCGACTGAGCGGATTTCGTCGAAAAGTGACCGAGCGCGGTTCCGAAGCGCGGAGCGGCCTCACTCCAGCGAGTGGGTGACCGCGTCGCCGCTCGCCCGGTCGAACAGATGGACGTTCTCGCGGTCCATCACGATCTGGATGTCGTCGCCCTCCGCGATGTCCGTGTCGGGCGCGAGGTTGATGAGGAGCTGTCCCTCACCGCGGCCTTCCGCGCTCGCCTCGACGTCGCGGTCGAACAGCAGGTAGGCGTTTATCTCCTTTCCCACCGGTTCGATCACGTCGACGACGGCGTCGAACGCCTTCGTCGGCGAAGCCGCCTTCTCGGTGTTTTCTGCCAGGTAGATGTCCTCGGGTCGAATCCCGATGGTGATCTCTTGCCCGGCCGTTACGTTCTGCGTCGCCGGGTCGAAATCGACGTTCGCGTACGTCGACACGAACCCGTCGTCGACGACCTCGCCCTGGATGAAGTTCATCGCGGGCGACCCGATGAAGCCGGCGACGAACAGGTTCGCCGGCTCGTTGTAACACTCCAGCGGCGGCGCCACCTGTTGGAGCACGCCGCTGTTTATCACCGCGATGCGGTCGGACATCGTCATCGCCTGCGCCTGGTCGTGGGTGACGTAGATGATCGTCGTGTCGAGCTCGCGGTGGAGCCGCTGGAGCTGGGTGCGCATGTGAACGCGCAACTCCGCGTCGAGGTTCGCCAGCGGCTCGTCCATCAGGAACGCGTCGGGGTTCCGGACGATGGCGCGGGCGATGGCGACGCGCTGGCGCTGGCCGCCGGACATCTCCTTCGGCATCCGGTCCATCATCCCCTCGAGCTGGACGATGTCGGCGGCCTCCTCGACGCGCCGGTCCACCTCTTCCTGGTCGTACTTCCGGAGCCGGAGCCCGAAGGAGATGTTGTCGTACACGTCCATGTGCGGGAACAGCGCGATGTTCTGGAACACCATGGAGATCCCCCGGTCTTTCGGCGGGAGGTCCGTCACGTCACGCCCGCCGATCTCGATGGTGCCCTCGGTGGGCAGCGTGAGGCCGGCGATCGTCTCCATCGTGGTCGACTTTCCGCACCCGGAGGGACCGACGAAGGTGACGAACTCACCGTCCTCGATATCCAGGGTCATGTCGTCGACTGCCGTTACGTCCTCGTACCGTTTCGTGATTCCCTCTAAGTTGACTGATGCCATGGTTACTCCTTGACCGCCCCTGTGGTGAGTCCGCTCACGATCTTCTCCTGTGCGACGACGACGAGGATGGCGACCGGCAGCACCGCGACGATGCTGGCGGCCGCCATGAGGTTGTACAGCACCTCGAACTCGCCCTGGAACCGCAGTATCCCTTCGAGCATCGGGGCCCAGCTCCCCGGCTGCCCGTCGGTCATCAGCGAGCTGAAGAAGTACTCGTTGTACACCGAGATGAACGTCAACACGCCGGCGGTCGCGACGCCAGGCGCCGACAGCGGGACGATGACGCGGAACAGCGCGCCGAGCCGGGTCGTCCCCTCCACGCGGGCCGCGTCCTCCAGCCCGTCGGGGATCTGCGAGTAGAACGTCATCAGGATGAATATCGACAGCGGCAGGAAGATCGCCGACAGCGGGATGAAGATCGCGTACGGGGTGTTGTACAGCGACCCGGCGGAGATCAGCGGCCGCAACACGTCGATATTGGTGTTGAACAGCCGGTTCAGCGGGATGAAGAACGCGGCCGGCGGGAAGAAGGACGTGACGAGCACTAACAGCAGCAGCACGTTGCGGCCGCGGAACCGGAGGCGGCCGAACACGTAGCCGGCGAGGCTCCCGACGAGCAGCACCGCCACGGTCGCGATCGTCGCGATCAGGAAGCTGTTGAAGACGTACCGATGGAACGGCAGCGTCTGGAAGATCTCGATGAACGCCGCCGGGTTGAACCCCGCCGGAAGGAACACGCCGACCTCGGAGAGGTTGTTCCGCGGCGTCAACGCGACGACGAGCAGCCAGTAGAACGGGAATAGGGTCGTGACGAGGAAGAAGATCGTCGCGACGTAGAACGTCGCCCGGTACGCCCGATCCGGGTTGGAGATCATCTTCGCGGCCCACGCCTCGATGAGGCCGCGGTCGAGATCCGGTTCGTCGCGGGCCGCCTGCTCGGCCATCTCGACGGTCGGATCGGCCTCGTCGGCCGACTCGCCGCCGGCGGGGTCGGCGCTCATGCGACACCCCCGTTGTTTTTGCGCAGCGCAAGCAGGTACGCGATCACGAACCCGCTGATGACGACCGCGGTCAGGAACGCCACCGCGGAGGCGGTCGCCCAGCGCCGACTGTTCTGGAGCGCAATGATCACGAGACAGGTCAGCGACGGGACGGTCTCACAACCCGCCGTGGCGTCGATGAGCCCGTAAATCCGCATCGCGTCCATCGTGCGGAACAGCATTGCGACGAGCAGCGCCGGCGCCACGAGCGGCAGAGTGATGTACCGGAATCGCTGCCACGGCGAGGCGCCCGACACCTTCGCGACGTCGTAGAGTCCGCGGTCGATGCTCTGGAGCCCCGCCAGTATCAGCAGCGCCA
>Ga0306886_100770_pt1 | contig 10695 bp, 9 predicted proteins | sample AntDeeMetagen136_FD_190444 | JGI IMG/M metagenome (GOLD analysis project Ga0306886, IMG submission 190444) | Saline lake microbial communities from Deep lake, Antarctica - Metagenome #136 (v2) (version 2) | ecosystem: Environmental > Aquatic > Non-marine Saline and Alkaline > Saline | place... | reverse complement strand
TTTCGTAGTATTAACCGGGTCTATTTAAGTAGTACGTGCACAGTAGACTTCTTATGGGGTCGTCCAGTGTCGTACGGTTCTGAATCTGAGTACGTTGTCGGAGTTACGCGTTCTGGACAGCCTGTCGTCGCTGAATCTGGTGATGGTCAACGATCCGCTCTTGCTGTGAAGCGTGACCGCATTGTCGACAATAAAAAGCGGCTTATTCAGTTCGAAACTGCTCGAACGACATTCTATGCGGAGAGTGCAAAGGATACTGACAAGTGGAATCGCCTTTGGAAGCACCAACACGAATGGAATTCTGATGATACTGGCCGACGAGAGCACCAAGACAAGGTTCACCTGAGTCATGCTCTCGCGGATTCACTGCATCTCTCTGCTTTCCAAAAACGCCGTGTCGTTGATATTGTCACTAACACCAACGGTCGACGATTTAATCAAATCGGAGGCATCGAGGCCCTAGTACTCGGTGCAATTGCATATATTGGTGAGGTCGATGCAAAAGAAATTGATGATCGAATTGTTGGATCTGAATCGTTTGAAGCAATCTGTGAGCTGCATGATGTTGAAGGATGGAATGCCTGTAAGAAAATAAAAGATATCATGAAAGACTAGTTCATGAATACGCTGTCTACTGTTTCTTCATCTGTATGATTGATAATTAGCTTCTAATGTGGTTAGTTGAGCAAGCGTTGGATTATTGTTTTTATAGCACGTGAAATTTGAGTGCTTTGGGAAATAATAGTGAAGAAAACCAAGAATATGGTTGTAGATAAACAGAAAACATGTATGTGATTATGTTAGGGTGTTGGTTCTGTGTTGTTTTTATCGCGCGGTTGTGGTGAGCGCTCTGTGGTTGAGTGTGATCCATGGATAGATTGTGTAGAACGAGATCCAGAGTGCTCATAAACTGACATTCGTTAGTCAGCAAAATCAAACAAACCAATGACTAATAGCAGTGACTACGTTTTCCGTTGTAGCGGAATCATAGAAGGAACAGAAGATGTGCTTGAGAACGATTGCCGGTCACGTATCTCAAAAGCAGTCAAGCATTTGCCCGGTTCGGCTGAAGGGTGGTTTGAGATCTACGATCTCACGACACGACCACTCAGCAGCCACATGGGACATCTCGGTCGATTTTGGCCCAACATTGAAGTAAAACGTAAGATACGGTCACTCTTGACCCACCGTATCTTAGGTCTTACTTCAAATCTGGCCCATAACTTAAGACAGGAGATGAAAACACTCGAAATCAAGGCTCGAAACTACCCTCTCGAAATTACGGTTAGTCAAACCGATGTGACGAGTTATACTGAAGGGTCAAAGGTATCGACATCCACTAATAAAAAAGATCAGATAACGGTGGACGGTCAGGCTCGCCCAAATAGTGATCCCGATCCTGACGATGACGGCGACGATAACCCGGAGCAAGCCTACGAAGACAACAGGAAAGTAGGAATCATCTATGCCCGAGTGAGCAGCGATGGGCAAACCTCAGATGATAACGACAATATGGATGATGAAAACCCAGATGAGGGGAGTATCCAGGGACAGATTTCGGAACTCGTAGAAATTGCCCACGATGAAGGAATTGAACTGCCATATGACCCATTCATCGACGAAGCAAAAACAGGCACCAACTTCGACCGAGAGGCAATCCAACGAGTCTTTGAGGTTTGCAAGCAGAAAGACATCGATTATCTCCTTGTCGAAAAAATCGACCGGATCGGTCGGAATGCTCCAGAAACCCTTTACTTCATATCTCAGCTCCAGCGGGAATGTGGTGTTACGTTAATCACTCCCAAAGGAGAACAAGATATCGAAGAGGTCAAAGGGTTGATGCATACGACCCTTATGTCATTGATGGCAGAAGTTCAGAATACGATCCGAACTAAGAAGGCCACGAAAGAACGAATCCGAGGATTCCTTGAAAAGAAAAATTGGAACTGCAAATCGCCGACAGTACCATTGGGGTATTCTGAAACCGAAGACGGCTGGCTCAAAGTCGATCCCGAGGAAAAGCCGATTGTTCAAGAAATATTTGAGAAATTCATCGAATGTGAAAACTACGCTGCAACCGAGCGACACATCGAAGCCGAATTCGGTTCTAAATCTATCGAGGGCCATTCAGTGAAGACTGTTCTACAAGAATCGGCATACATCGGTCGCCCAAAAGTGCCTGAAGACTGGCTCGAAGGGATGCCCTTTGAGAACGATCTGTATGAGTCTGAGTTACGTCTGCTTGAGTCTGAGGATGACAACCGAGGCGAGGAAATCTTCGAAAAGGTGCAAGCAGTGATCAAGAAAAAGGATCAGGTTGGCTCGACTGACGAAGAAACCCACACGATAGAGGACTTCATCGAGGAGTTCGGACTTTTCGCTACGGTTGAATCATCAATACCGGTTAAACTGGTACATCACTGTGGGGAGCCCCTTGTCAAAGATGGTCAAGTTGACCTTGGAGGAAAATACGATATTAGGACTCATCGGTACAAATGTCCAAAATGTGAGGCGGTCGAAAGCCTTGACGATTACTACCGCAAGTGGCCACTACAATTTGAAGCTGAGAAGATGGAGATTATGAACGATCTCCTCAACGGTGATGAGATCTTTGGCAAGTCAGCCGGCGATTCAAATTCTGACAAAGAGACCGAGTCTGACAGCGAATAACGAACATTATATTGCGTCGCTATTCCGGTGAGCGACAGCCATCAAGATACGAGAGATACATCTCTCGCATATGCTCAACAATGGCATCCTTCCGAGAGGTTGGCATTGCTGGTCGCTCGGCTGAATCCCCCTGGAAGCGGTGTCGGATATCAGTCACCTGCTGGAAGGTTTCGTCGTCGATGATCTGATACTCAGAGACGTGTTCGGCAATGTCGCTGAGTTCATACCACCCACGATAGATCTCATTGCGCAGAATGTCGCCAACCGCACGTGGTGTCCATGAATCACCAGTCTGTGTTTCGATCCCGTCTTCGTTCAGTCGGCTCGCGACAGCCGGCATCGATTTGACCTCTATATACGATTCGAAAATACGTTCTACGAGTTGGCGTTCAGTGTTATCGGTTGCCAACTGATTGTCTTCGGTGAGGTTGTAACCCAATGGTGGGTTTTTATTAGGCCACTGGTGATTTTCGGCGACCGTTTGCATCCCTAGCTGTGTTCGCTGTTTAATCATATCACGCTCAAACTCAGCAGCGCTAGCGAGATTCCGAAAATTGAACCGTCCTGTCGCCGAGGTAGTATCTATCTGTTCGGTCACACTGTAGAGATATACATCGAAGGCACGCAGTTCTTCCTCAAGTTGGACCGCATGCATGAGGCTCCGCGAGAATCGGTCGAGCTTCCAGAAGACGATCACGTCGAAGCCACCTTGCTTGGCCATCTCGATCATCTGCTGGAACATCGGGCGGTCGGTATCTGCCCCGCTGATCGCTTCATCACGATACACAAAGGTCACTTCCCAGCCCAGCGTGTCACAATGATCGAGACTACGATTCACCTGAGCGTCTAACGAATACCCCTGTTTTCGGGTTGTACTGGAGGTTCGGGCGTAGATTGCAGCCCTAAGTGATCGGTCATCAGATCCATCAGTTACACGCTGACGGATTGATCCCTCTCTGATCATGCTGTGACCTCCCAGATATCTGCGGCCCGCAATCTGATTGTCTCAGTTGAAACACCGACCGCATCAGCAACAGTCTGCTGGGTGAACGAGTCAGCGGTGCAGTAGAGCCCACCAGCAGCTATGCCAGCTGGATCTTTCCCTACCAGTGCATCCGTCTCACTGACTGACTGCAGGAGTTCACTTGTCGTCGAAACTGTCTGTGAATCTATCGTTAGGGCCTGTTTCAAAAACCAGAGATACGATGCTGGCTCTGCCAGTGGTGCTGTGATATCCACAGCAGATTGCAGCACCGAACAACTCTGTCGAAATAATGATCCATCGACCATGTCTAATTCAGTGAGTCGACCTGTAGGGATAGGCTTCGTTGCCTGTAGTGAGGCAATACGAAGACATGCTGCAACCATACTTGCAGTCTCACGTCCATCTGTCACTTCGGCTCGAAAGGCACGCCCATAGATTTCTGCTGTTTTGGCACGGATTTCTGTAGGCAGCCCAAATTGAGCAGATATCGATTCGATCACGCCGAAGGATTCTGCAAGTTGCTGTTCGGTCGCGTTTTCGACCCGACAGAAGATTTCCCAGTCTTCCTGACTGGATGATTCAGGGTCGCTATTTGCGATAGCCCACTCCGGAATCGCATCCGTATTGGCCTGCAGAACGAAGCCACAATCGGTGCAGATCCCATTTAACCCATATATATCTGCTTCAACTGCTTGTCCGTCACAGATAGGGCAGCTACCAGGAGCTGAGGCATTGGCTTCACTCATTGTTATACCTTCTCCGGCAGCGTGGAACTTCTTTATCAGCACAATAGTGATTATTAGGCCTTTCGACTGAGGTGCACCCGTAGATTGTAACTTGTGAAACGGCCTTGTTTACGATCGAATCTGTCGATACCTGTTCGAGATTTATTACCCAGTACGGGGTGAACTGAGGGGGAGTCAAATTAAACCTCCTCCAAACGATCATCTCTGGCTTGCTTGGCGAGTGATTCGATTGCTTCAGTTACAACTTCTGACAGTGAGATTCGATTCTGATGGCAATGGTCCATCATCGCTCGCTTTTCTTCAACCGGGAGTCTTACCGCCTTTCGTGGAATGATCAAATACTTCTCGTGATCACCACCTGTGAGCACCTCCCGACGAATCATGTCCAAGCGTCGGTGCTCTTCAGCTACTGCCGTTTTGATGAACTCCTTGGCATCAGTCGGATCCTTGAACGCAACTGCACGTGCTGCAATGGCGATCAGACGGTCCTCTGAGACATCAGACTGCCGTGTCGCTAATATATCTGCTACTTCCCATCGAAGCCTACTGTACTGGCGTACGTCGGAGTTGTGATTCTTCAGCATCGCCCACTGCTTTTCTGTCCCCTCCGGACCGTTGTTCAACAGCGGATGGATCACATCCGGTAGCGACAGCACGTTCACATACCGGCGAATCGCATTCGGATCGCGATCCAGTCGGTTACCAACTTTTCGAGCTACCGCCATCTTCGAATCCTCGTCTGTCTTCATTTCTTCGTACAAAGACCAGCAAAACTGTGCCCGGTCGTAGATCGTCCACTCACGTCGGCCCATGCTCGCCATGTTCGTCTCCTCGAACGCTTCGAGCAACGTCTCACAAATTTTCACCGGCAAGACTTCCCAACCACAATCTGTCGCTGCCTGATACCGCTGCCAGCCATCGATGATGTGGTAGATATCCTCTGTAGGGTCAGGACGAACGATCAATGGGCGATTGATCCCTGAACCCTTTATTGACTGTTTGAGCCTCCTTTTCGGCTGGACTCGACGAGGATTATGTTCACCATGGACTAATTTCTCGACAGGCACCAGTGTGTGATCTTCATCTGGAAGCAGCTCTGGATCAGGGACTGCCGTCTCGGTTGTTTGAGCCATCAGTCAGTCCCACCCGTGCTCGTCGGCCAATGATTCGAGTCGTTCTAAATACAGCTCTCGTGCCAGTTCTGTGTGGGTGTTAGCCCCCCGAGAGCGCATCGCCTGGACATGCCAGCGACTGTGACGTTGGGTATCTGGCCCCTGTAAATCAACCCGCTTGAACGGTCGATTCGGTTCGATTTCTTCATGCAGTTCTTGTAACTCCTCTGTATGGCGTTGCAGCGTCTCACTAAACGCTTCCCGCTGGTCTGTTGCTGTTTCCGAATCGAGAGCTGTCGAGACATCTTTTCGGAACTCTCGAAGCGACTGGCGCAGCTCAAGTTCCGACATCTCATCGAAACGAAGGGACCCAACAGTCTCCAAGACTGCATCAACTGGGTCGATGCTGTCCGTCTCCAGTTCCGATTCCAGTGTGTCGTGCAGTGCAACGACCGCTCGTGAAGTTCCGGATTTCCCCTCTCCACTCCCGAGTTTCGCACGGGTATCGATTCCATAGTTCTCTAGAGCTGTGCGCTCACTGACTGTTCGTTCTTCGGGATTCTTGAACAGCGACTGCAGCACCGGTGGGAGCGCAGCCGTCTGGAGATGCTCTTGGACGTGACTAATCGCGCTCTGATCAGAACGGCCGCAATACCGCTCGGCTATGTAGGCAAGAGCTTTCTCATCAGTCTCGAAGTGATCCTGGTCGATATCTAAGTCGAGAGCAATTGGCGTGGTACTGTCTTCATCGTCTCCACTGTGCTCTCGTGGCCGAATGAGTTGGTAGATGAGATTGAGCTGCTGGGCAAGCTCTTGCTCAGAGAGTTCGCGACGATCTGTGTTTTCCAGCAGCGAAGTCCACGCTGCATCCAAATCGTCCGCCTGCAGGATTTTGCACGGCAGCGTCTCATAGCCAGCTTCCATTGCGGCGTAGTATCGTCGTGATCCAGCGATGATGGTGTATTCTGCTTGATCGGTCGGTTGCTCACGTTGTTGCTCGCCGTCGACGACGGTTTCAGAGTCGGTCTCAGTGTGTGTAGTTACCCCCGTATCTACACTGTCACCAACTTCCATATCGTCGAGCGGGCGCACGATAACGTCGTGGAACAGTCCATCCTCCTCAATGGATTTGGCCAACCGCTGGTCAGGTTCATCACCACTCCAGGCGCGCTCTCTCGACTGCATCGGGTCGAGTCGCAACGCCTCTACTGGGAGTTCTGTTCGCTCTATCATAGTCCGTCAGATCCCTCCAACTCGGCCATGTCCTGGATAATCTGTTGCCAGCCAACCTGTTCAAGGCTAATCGCAACATCATCACTGCCGTTGTTGTCGATTGAGACCTCTGCGAGGAAGCTGTCCGTCTCTGTCGAGACTTTTTGTTGGACTTCTGCAACTGCTGCATCGTACTGCTCGTAGACGGTGAGTTCCTCACCTACCGTGACGTAGAACCCCTCATCTTCCTCTGGGTCGACGCTGAACTGGGCACCATCCATCAGTTGTCACCTCCAGTTGATCCAGAGTTGAGGCGGTCGGCGAGGGTCTCAACCTCGTCTTCGGCCAGTTCGAGGATCATGTCGTCAGCTACTCGATAGGGTTTGAGTGTGCCGTACTGATCCGGAAGCACGTGTTTGTTGATGCGGATCGCCAACCGTTCGGGCGACCGCGGACGGATATCTTCTGGTCCTCGCCAGCTTAGATATCGGCCATCCGATTGCTGGGTGAACTTCGTCTGTGTCTCGATGACCGAGCGGAGGTTGAGGTTCTGAATGTTGAACCCGAGTTCACTGTAGAGTCCTTGGTCGCTGTTGAGCCGACGTGTTTTGTCGCGCAGTGGTTCTTCTGCTGGATCGGCGACAAACTTGAGATCGAATTCTGGCGTCTGGGCCGGTGTAACCTCTTGGAGTCGCTCATCAGTAACTCGAATGGTAACCGACGTGACTCCAAGATCCGGGTCGACGCTGTGGGAGTCAACGGCGAGGTTGGCGTCGACGTGTTCGATAATCGATTGCTGCGCATCTGCGTCGAGAGGGTTTGCTACTCCTGTGCCGTTCGGGCTCTGCAGTTGCGTGTAGTCAATTGTGAGCCTGTGGTTTGTCTCCTGCTCACGAGTGAAGCCGTACTCTGCGAGTTCCTCGACGGTCGTCCGGTTGGTTGTGGTAACACTACCTTTCGCTCTCAGTTGGATGATTTGATCACCGAACGCGTCCAGGATCGCCCGAAATGAGTTGGTCAGGACTGACGGGATGGGAACCGTCCGCTGCGGTCCGTCGACTGACTGTGGAGTCGAGCTCACAGTTTGACCCCCCGTTTTCGAGATGTAATCTGTCGTCTGTGCTGTCTGTCGATGCCGGAATTCTCAAGTCCGGCTGCTTTCTCTGTCGACATGCTGGTTTGTCCCAGCACAGTCGGCGGGTGTTCTAGCACCCGGCGGCATTCTACCGCTCCTGTGCTTACGCTTCTGTAGTAGTGTGGGCTACTTAATAGTTGCTATTGTAAACTTGCAATAGAAACCGCCATCAAAAGGTTACCATAGAGTGCGACCTATCCAAAGCCGTATGCGATGGTATTGTAGTCACGGAGTAGAAAGCAGGCTGTAATGACTCTAACAGAAGATGAATTAAACGCCCTTGACGAAAAAATTCTTGACGTGCTAACAGATGGACGAGCAACTCCTACTCTAATAAAAATGATTTTGGAAGAAAGAGGTACAGAGGTTTCTCGACAGTATATTAACCAACGAATGAAACGACTCTCAGAACACGATCATATTGAGAATTTATTTGATACTGGAGTATATGAACTTGTGATTGACCCGCGGTAGATATCTACTTTGTATTTAAAACTTGAAAATATGAATGCGGGATAGAATACACCACCCTGCAAGTGTTTTCACCACCACACCACCCTGCAAGTGTTCTATAGGACACACCACCTTGCAAGTGTTATACTGATAGAGCTCCACTCATGTGAATTTCCATAGATTTTGTTGCTGAGGATCCGATGTATCTGGAGGTTGAAATTCAGATGCCTCGTCTTCAAGGTGTGATTTCAACACGCGTTTGGCATTGCTCGGTACAGCATTTTCATAAGTTGATTTGAGTGCAGCGTTGAGAATATCTCTTGGATCGTCAGTTACGTCGTAAATGAATTTGCGACCACCTTTGATACCAAGATTCTGTTCAGCAGAGCGGACTAGTCCCTGCATTGAGAGTTGATCAAGGAACTCGTACAGCTTGCGTTCTGATTTAATTGGTCTGCCGCTCGATTCTGCGATTGAGGAGTACAGCTTATATACTCGCTTTGTAGTCGCCTCATGTCCAGGTTCGATGATTGCGAGCGTTGTTGCAAGGTATGTAAGTGCTTGCTGCGAGCTTAGATCGTCCTCGAAATAATCCAGCAATTCATCCGTTTCGATTGTCTCAGTTGCCTGACGGACATGCTCTTCGGTGACCACATTTCCATCGCTCATACGTGCGTATTCACCTGCTTTTTCGAGAATACGGAGGCCCTGACGAACATCACCACGCTCCTGAGCTGAAAATGCTGCTGCAAGAGGTACGACTTCATCCTGAAGCACACCGTCTCTAAATGCCATGTCGGCGTAGTAGCCAAGGATGTCACGAAGTTCGTTAGCATTGTATGGTCCAAACTTAATCTCACGTTCACCAAGTGTGGATTTGACTTTTGGTTCAAGTACGTCGACAAACTTCAGATCATTCGAGATTCCAATTAATCCAATTTTTGCGGCCGCGATTGGGGTATTCTCGTTTGCCTCAGCACGCGGGAGGTCGTATAGAAAATCATTACGGGCGTCTGGGGGTATATTATCAATCTCGTCGAGAATAATCAGTACATTTCCTCCGACTGTCTCGATTTCTTCGTACAAAAACTCAAAGACATTGTCGGTACTATAGCCGCTCTCGGGGAGTTTGTTATCGGGTTCGCGGAACTCGTTGACAAGCGAAGTCACCAGTGAGTAGGCAGATCGATAGTTTCGACAATTAATTGGTCCAATAACGTGGAGTGGAACACCTTCTTCAACCGCTTTCTCTTGGAGTTTATCGCGAACCCACTTCGTCACGGCAGTCTTTCCAACGCCGGTTGGGCCAAAAACGAATATGTTGTTTGGATCGTGACCAACAACAACATCTTGAAGCGCGTTGATATACAGACTAATCTCTTCGTCCCGGTGAAAGATGGTTTCAGGGCTGAACGTGTCTTTTTTGAGTGGTTGCTTCCATTCAAAAATCGCATCAGTTGTATCAAACGGATTATCGCCCAAGTCGACCATTTGTTAACTACGATAGACTGTACCGATATAAACGCTTCTACCACCCTGCAAGTGTTACAAGTGTTCTCGAAGGTGGTCCCTCACACACCACCCTGCAAGTGTTATCCTCTACTCGAAGGTGAGGGGTTACTCCCAATAATCGGACGTAAACAACCTGCTAAACACACACTAGAACGGCTAAGTCGGTGAAATTTCAGGTAGAGACTTCGTTACTACTTACCTTTATTATAAATGTTGTTGTTGTTGTTGTTATTGCCGCTGTTCTAAAATCAGAAATCATACTGTCTTCTATCGATTTTAGAGCGTAGCAAGTCTAATAAAGAACTGTTTTAGAACTTTATTTATATATTACAGAGTTATACCAATCTGAGTGATCTAGCCGCTTTCGCATCTAGAGAACACTTGCAGGGTGGTGTGTGACCCCCGTACTTACTCATCGTATTCATCCTAAGATTATCGTCTCCTCTTGTCTTGGATAAACACTGAATCACGAAGTCCTTTGAGTGCGACAACGTTCTGTGATTGCTAATCTTATTCAGCCGAGAACTGCCTCCGGCGATTGTGTTTGGTCAAGGTAGCGCGGGGTTTCGAGCTGATCCAGCGCAACTTAATTCCGAGAGCAGAAGACAGCTTCGTCGATACATTGCAAGTCCACACAATCGCACTGCTGTCGACGGTGGGACAGTCACCGGTGGATGAGGTGGATTCTGTACGGAGTGATATAGATTATGACGTCGGTCAGTCGAGACCACCGGTGAGAATGGGTGAACAGTGAGTAATTGATCTGACTTCCGGCAAACATATCTTACTACCTGCCCAATTCATACTATGCTCAAAATGCTCCGCAAATTGTTCGGTGATGTTGTAGGTGACGAGTCATCCAACCCTGAC
>Ga0306886_100750_pt1 | contig 10894 bp, 7 predicted proteins | sample AntDeeMetagen136_FD_190444 | JGI IMG/M metagenome (GOLD analysis project Ga0306886, IMG submission 190444) | Saline lake microbial communities from Deep lake, Antarctica - Metagenome #136 (v2) (version 2) | ecosystem: Environmental > Aquatic > Non-marine Saline and Alkaline > Saline | place... | reverse complement strand
CGGTACTTGTTCTGGGATTGACTTACCGACCCGGCGTCGAGGAGATTCGTGCCTCTCCATCGATTGCGATCGCCGAGGAATTGAATTCTTTAAATGCCGATGTGTATGGTGTCGATCCGATGCTGGATACCGCAGCTGAGTTTGATCTGCAGTTGATCGAGTTGGAGGACGTATACGATCGATCGTGGGATGCGATAATTTCGGTGACGCCGCATGATGAGTTCGAATCAATCCGGTGGGAATCAATTGAGCGAGCTGGCGGACAGTTAGTTGTGATCGATGGTCGAGGAACTGTCGATGTTGGGGATGCGGATCATCGGGTGTATACGATTGGGAGCGGTCGACGACCCAAGTGAAAGTATACAATCTCTTAATTCCTATAACGGTGTCAAGGTTAGAGCGTGGCACTGTGGAGAGCGACAAAGGCTGTGAGCCACGGTCTGGGTAAGGTGGCGCTGTGGAAGGTAAATCGGTGGGAGAAGCGTCTAGTTCGGCATTTAAAAATCCTGAACTCGCATTGATGAGCGATCAATCGCCCCACGTTTCACGCTCACACTCGCAGTCTAAGAGTTTGAGCGGCCAGTCATACTACTGAGTTTCATTAGAAACTCGGTGTCACTTCTTGTTCTACAGAACCTAACTGGATTCAGTCGATGCTCCAGCTTAGGCATTTATTTCCGGGCATGGGTCACTTTGAAAACGTAACTCCACACTTTTCGATCACATCTGAACACCGCCCCAATTAGGAAATAACCTTTGTATATATATTCTCAAGATTGATTATTTCTTTACGTATGTTATACCTGTTCTCAACTGCTTTCCGGCCTAACTGCCCCATCTCCTCATGTTTTGATTTATTTTTATATAAGCTCAATATTGTTGATGCTATGTTTTCAGCGGTATATGGGTCAACAACAACGCCACATCCTGTCTTTGAGATGATGTCTGCTGTAGATTGTGTATTATTAACGATCAAAGGAGTGGAGGCCGCCATTGACTGAAACAGTTTGTTTGGTAGGGCAATCTCAGAGCCAATCCCAGATTTGCCTACTGCAGATCCGGTGATATCACTCGCGTGAAAATAGGAAGGAACCTCTTCAAAATCGACCCAGCCAGTAAAAATGACATTCTGAGAGAGGTCCAATCGTTCAACCTTGTTCTTAAGCAATTCAATATAATCGCCACTACTATCCCCAACCATGATCAGTTTCACTGTCGGAATTTCTTCAGTAATATGGTCCATTGACTGGATAAGTGGCTCTAAATTCCGCTCAGGAGTAAAATTCCCAATATATGAAATAACAAACTCGCCTTCGATATCGAGATCTTTTATCGGATAAGAATCAAATCGTTCTAAGTCAATCACATTCTGTACAACTTCTACCCGGTTCGGATCTAAATTATATCGGTTTATATAATATTCCCGTGCTAACTCAGCCACAGTCACTACTCCATCAATACGAGGCAACAGTCGACGCTCTAATAGGGAGTATCTGATTGATGGTCGAAATAGCGCACTGGGGCGAAGTTTATCCGTGAGTGAATACGCAATTCGCCATGCTTGCAGTGATTTTGGATAAATTTCGTGGAGATCGGCAATCACTGGCGTATCTGTCTTACGTCCAGCTAATGCTACTGTACGAAGGATTGGTAGATCATGGGCATGTAAAACATCTATATCTTGCCCTTGATCAACTAATGCGATCATCTGATATATTCCGGGGTATACCAGCGTGAGGTGGCCAAAGAGTTCTCGCATTGCATAAGAAAGTGTAGAAGATGGGTCTCGAACACGACGAACTTCAATGCCATCTATCACCTCTCGTTTCGGTCTGTCAGAGGGACCAGTGGCTACCAATGTGACGTTATGTCCATTCTTAATGAGATGTGTTGCTTCGCGTTTGACGCGGATATCTGGCGGAAATGAACCCTTTAGCACCATACAAATATTCATTGTCGTTGTTCATACGAACACCTCTCACAAGAAGTTTCACAATCACTCCTGTCGTTTTGACCGTATAGTGAGAAAAGGTAGCCATATGGATTTTCAACAGTTAATAATTATATATAAATAGTACCCAAAGTAGAGGTTTGTAGTACCATTTAACATGAAAATATATCTCAGTTTTACAGAAGCTAAAATATCCCTCTAACCTATTGATTTTATAATTTATTATAAATTTTAATTAAATCTTTTGCGATCACCTTATTATCATGTGTATTCACAACATAATCTCGCGATCTTTCTCCGATTGATTTTCTTTTTTGTGGAGAGTTGATTAAATTAGAAAGAACAGATTTGATTGTATCCGGATTAGCATTAACGATTGGAATTGATCCTGGATATGTGTCGATTAGGTCATCTCGAAGATAGCAAACTGTCGGAGTTCCAGCTGCCATCGCCTCTATTGATAGGACTCCATGAGTACCCTGTAATAGTTGATCTATAACAATATCGGCCTGTTGAAGGATCTGAATTACTTCTTCGTGTGGTGAGTTCTCAATTAATACACGTTCAAAATCGTGAGTTTCCTCAAGTTCATTCAGGGCTTCCAAAACAAATGTTGTCCCTTTGTTCGCACGATTGCTAGGGGCATGTGCAATGATCGGGATATCGTTCTCTGGATTCGGATAGGAAGGATCAATAACACTTGTATCTATAGCTCTTCTTATTACCTCTACGTGATCAAAGTATTTTGCGACACTGGGATAAAGTTCATGATCAGGTACTAGAGCGATATCAATATACCTAGATGCGCGCTTTAGATATTTCTCGGTCTTCTCGTCGTCATATTCTTTTTGTATCAAGTGTTCGTATGGGTTTTGTTTTTTTCCTACAGACCCTAGTCTTGCATGGCTGCCTCGATAATTTATCACGGCTTTTTTGTTTCCGAGATTATATAATGGGAGGTCAGCATGACGAGGGAAAAGAGAGCGCCCGGCCCAGAAATGAAAAATGTCGTGATTAGCGTAAAGTTGGGGGTAGCGCTTCACAATTTTTGCACTGCTATTTAATTTCTCAATCCATGTGTCTGCTGAAAGATCAAGATTAATATCCGTAGGATATTCGAATGAATGCGAGAGATACGTAAGTGTGGTTGCCTCAACTCCTAAAGAGCGTAATCCAGATGCATAATTCCACATTTGACCCGCTGTTTCATATGGTGCAAATAAAACACTATATCTGCCATTCATATATTGACTAATCTGCTGGATAGAGTATTATGCCTTATGATCAACGAAAGACTGCTGCGTGACTCCATTTTGTTTGGTGATAATACGTTCGTGTATAAAGAGCGATACTACATACATAATTAACTATGTAAATTGCTATACGATAGGTGATTTCACAATTTTGCGCCGTGCTTAATTTGAACCATCGTGAGTAAGCAAGCCCACCGGGTTGGCCAAGATACAGCCCTCAAGAGAGGCTATCATTTGAAATAAATAAGACGTTCGGTTCTGTAAATTCAGGTTCTAGAGAGCCCCAGATCATCGAATACTTCGATCCATTGCTTGGCAACCTGGGTTCGTTCATGATGAGATTCGACATAGGCCCTGGACCGCTTCCCAACTTCATGCAATTGTTCCGGGTTCTGGAGTAAGTTCTTAAGAATTTGTTCTACTGTTTCGAGATTTGTATTCACTACCGGCAGTTCATCAGGTCGGCGATCAAGGAGATCTGAACGTATATACGCTAGTGCGGCAGCCCCGCGTGCCATTCCTTCGAGTGAGAGGACTCCGAACGTCCCTTGTCGAAGTCCACCGATCACAATATCGGCCATCTCAAGTTCTTCTTTCACTTTCGAATTAGGCATATTCTCAAGTAGTTTGAAATGGAACGAGTATTCAGATTCAAGCGATTCAACAGCATCGATAATTGATTCAGTCCCTTTCGTATCCCATTTGCTCGGTGCATGGACAATATATGGTTCGCTAAGTTCTGGATCAGGATACGATGGGGTACTACCAACCACGTCGACCGTCCGCGTTACAGTATAGACACAGTCAAAATACTCAGAAGCATATTCCTCGAGTTCGGGGTACATCACCACAGCAGCGTCAGTTCGACTCGATAACATTTCTAGCCATGCACGGGTATCAGCCTCCGGCCGTGCATACAATGATGGATGTGTGTAAGGATTGTTTTTCTCTGCAAGTGATTTGAGCCGGACCTCAGATCCGTTGAAAGTCACCAGTGTCGTCTTTCCAAGCTTCCCGAGTACTCGTTGTCCGAGCTGTGCAGGTGCCAACGGTGCGCCACACCAAAAGTTGAAAACATCTGCATCAAGACGTTTGACAATTGCATTGGTCCGCCTTGCTGCATTCGAAAATTTCTCAGAGAATGTTTGTTCATGGATGGGTTTAGTGATATTTAGACAGGAATCAGATGGATAGCCAAATTGATGTGGAGAACGTGTTAACAATTCTGACTCAATCCCCATTGATCGAAGACCAATGGTCATATCCCAAGCTTGGCCAGCAGTTTCTTTCGGGAGTGTTACAATCTTCATTCTATGATGATAGTCCTGATCTGTTAAAAGTTTCTCGTAAGAACGACGAGAGAATTATAAACATATATGGTTCAGTAAATACTCAGAATAGAGAATGAATGTTTTTATTGAAATAAATCGACGTGTTCGTCGCATCTATCTTTATTTAGGCGAGGTATCCCAGGGAACAATTATTTCTAAACTTCCTGGCGTTTCTGCGGTCTACAATTCTCTCGGACCGTCAACTACGCCGGAGCTACCAGATCAAGAAGTGGAGATTAAACATAGTGGTGCAAAGCTCTATATAGATCCCTCAGACTACGTTGCCCAAAACATATATAAACAGGGTTCGTATGAGCCTCAAGTTGCAAATAAGATTATACAGCAGCTAGAAATAGATGATGTTGCAATTGATATCGGTGCGCATATTGGCCACCATACAGTTACTATGCGACAAGCGGTCGGTAGTTCTGGGAGTGTTTTTGCTTTCGAGCCGCTACCGAAGAATGCAGAGTTGATTCGACAGACAATCAATATAAACGGTTGGGAGAATGTCCATATTGAGCAGAAAGCAGTTTCCAGCAATACTGGGGACTTTGAGATGATAATCCCAGATCAAGGGAACACCGGCCGCGCTATTGCTGGCCGTGATCTGGATGAATATGAATCAAAAATCCAGGTGTCTTCGGAGCGATTATCGGACTTTCTCAAAGAATCAGATATTGACCATGTAGATCTTATGAAGATAGATATTGAAGGTGGAGAACATGATCTCCTTGTCGATACGCAGGAAATATTACATAGAATTGATTGTATTTTGATAGAGATACACACTACAATCTTAACATCCGACGAGCTAGAAACAATTTTTAAGATACTCTCAGAATCAGGGCAGCTGGTATATCATAACGGACGACCAGTTACACTTGAGACACTAGAGTCAGAGTCAGAGAAGCAATTAGTCTGGATGCGAGAATAGATGCTTACAACATACATATTTATTATGGAGTATGGAGGTTTGTCCACTAATGCCGAGCAAGCGAAGATAGGCTTAACATTGTAGAGAAACCCTAAGGTCTGGCTACGCACCTTGCAGCACGTTTCAAAGCTATTTATGCATTTGACTGAACTGCATACAGCTCCGCATACTCACCGTCGTCATTGAGTAACTCATCGTGATTACCTTCTTCGATGATTTCACCGCTGTCGACCGTATAGATTCGATCCGTGTTTTTCACCGTCGACAGCCGGTGGGCAATCGCAATCATTCCATAATCGCGATCCATTGCCTCAATAGCATCTTGGACCTCCCGTTCGAGACTAGAATCCAGATCACTTGTGGCCTCATCAAGGAGGAGGAAGTCAGCATCTTTTAGAAGTGCTCTCGCTAGCGCCACGCGCTGTCGCTGGCCACCGGAGAGACGGACCCCGTCATCGCCGAGGTGTGAGTCATACCCATTCGGGAGTTCGTCGACGAACTCGTCGAGTTTTGCAATCGTACAGACCCGTTCGATATCCTCACGGGTTGCATCACGGTCAGCAACCGTGATGTTGTTCGCGAGCGTATCGTTGAAAATAAACGGTTGTTGTCGCACTAACGCGATCCGAGACCGCCAGGCGTCGAGATCATACTCGGAGATTGACTGGCCATTGGCTCGAATCTTACCTTGATCCGGCTGGTAAAGGCGGGCCAAAAGTGACACGATAGTCGACTTCCCGGCACCTGATTGGCCAACAAACGCGATGAATTCGCCGCGATCGATCTCGAATGAGATCCCATTGAGAACAGACTCATCAGGGTCATATGAGAACTCGACATCGTCGAAATCGATGTGTGATATCGACGAAATAGTATCCGTGCCAGACTGTTCGCGTCGGTTAGTGAGTTCGTCGACGAACGACTGTGTTCGAATCAGATGTGAGAGATCACCTTCGGCCGTGTAGACTTGGGAGTTCAGTCGACTCACAAGTGGGGAAAGTCGAAACATGGCAAGCAAAAAGATCCCAAGTTCGCCGAGAGAAAGTCCACTGTAGACGAATCCGATATAAATCAACGAAAACAGTGTGAGGGCGGCTGCGAGATCATAGAAATTTTGAATAGCAGCCTGATTCCGGGCGAGGTCGATGGCAGATTTCGTTTTCTGCTGAAGTGCACTAGCGAACGTCTCATACGTTTCGTCAGTAAGACCGAACAGCCTCACATCTCTGATCCCTTGTGTTCCAGCCTGTACAGCCTGTTGAACCCGTTCATTGGCTGCTGCAACACGATTTCCAATCGTGTATGCAGGCTCTATGACGTTCCGAATTACATACGTAATCCCACCCAAGAGAACGAGCGCATAAACAGTCATTTCAGGTGTAATATAGAACATCACGAACAGATAGACGCCCGCGAGAAACATCGTTTCCATCGCCTGGACGCCAGAACGGATCACTCGTCCTGAATATTTTGTTTCAGTGATAATAGCGTTGAGTATATTGTCAGAACCCTCTTCATCAAAATAATTAATCTCGGCAGCAAGAGCCGAACTGAATGCTTTTTCCTTAAGCATCTGTTCGTACCGTTGCTGTAAGATCGCTCTGAGCCAAGCCACAATAAACGAGAGAGTAAACCGAACCGTCATCGCCCCAGCAATCCCAAGGATCAGGAATTCAAGCGTGAACGGGACACCAAAAACACCATAGATATCAACAAATGTACCGAGAATTCCACCAGCCTCAGTAATTGGTTCGTCGGTCTGTGCGACTTCGAGAATCGGATAAATGAAACTGAGGCCGAGTCCCTCGAGAGCTGCAGTAGCACCGCCAAGAAGAATAAGTATTGCAGTGAATTTTGGACGATACTGTGCGACTCGGCGTAGTGCTTGGTATTTTGTGCGCCACGTAATATTATTCACAGTGTCGGTCATTCGATGATACCGGCGCTTTCGGCCTTTGAATCATAAGCGTAGTGTTTCAGTAGTTGGCGTCAGTTCGAAGCCGCATCACGGAATGATAGCTCCGTACTCAACGTCCTACCGAAGCAAACGTTAAGTCTAAACAGACAAACGACACAGCATGTCAAACGTTCCTACTGCCGACGCAAGTCGACCCTCCTCAGCGGTCGTATTGGCCGCTGGCGAAGGTATCAGGCTTCGGCCCCTAACAGCTAACCGGCCCAAACCGATGTTACCGGCCGGGACGCGACCGATTCTCGAACACGTTCTCAACGCCTTGATCGACGCCGGTGTCGACGATATCCATCTGGTCGTGGGGTATCATGCCGACCGAGTCCGCTCACATTTCGGCTCGACCTACCGCGATGTGCCGATCTCCTACCACAATCAGGCAAACCAACTCGGCAGCGGCCACGCCCTGCTGCAGGCGCGTGACGGTCCCGATGGGCCGTTTCTGCTGGTCAACGGTGACCAGATCATCGACCACCGGATCGTCGAAGCGGTGAGTGCTGCCCACGCAGATGCCGCGACACTCGCGGTCGTCGAAGGGCCGGAGGCAGTCGATTACGGTGCGGTCCATCTTGATGGCGACAGGATCACGAAACTGATCGAACAGCCAGCCAGCGGGGAGTTCCGGCTATTCAACGCTGGAGTGTACTCCTTTAGCCAACGGATTTTCGAAGTACTCGAAACACTGTCTGTCGAGCGTGGCGAACTCCCACTTACGGATGCCATTCAACTGCTGATCGACGACGAAGACCACGCGGTCGGCGGCGTCCGAACTGACCACTTCTGGATGGATGCGACCCACCCATGGGACCTGCTGTCGTTGTCCCGGGAACTGCTCACCCGGGGGTGGGTCGACTCCCCAGCCGTCGACAGCGACATCTACGTCGACGCCGCCGCACACGTCCACCCCGAGGCGACGTTAGTTGGCCCGGTCGTCGTCGACAGCGAGGCCGTGATCGAGGCCGGAGCGGTCGTCGGACCCTACGCCGCCATCGGCGCGAGTTCGACGATCGGCTCGGGATCAGTCCTCCATGATGTCGTCATCGACACCGACACCACTATCGGTCCCAACACTACCGCAATCGAACTGGTCGCCGGACAGGGCTGTGTGATCGGTGCCGGACTCACCGCCGGGGGTGGCCCAGCCGATGTCGTCCTGGACGACCAAGTCTACAGCGACGTCGACCTCGGCGGTGTGATCGCCGACCGCGTCGATGTTGGCGGCGGTGTGACGCTTGAACCAGGAGCCCTAATCGGCCCCCAAGCAACAGTCGGCACCGGCGTCGTGGTCCGTGGCCAGATTGATTCCGGCAGCGAGGTGATCCGCTGATGTGTGGAATCGTCGGCTGTATCGGCCGTGGCGAGGGCACTGTCGACGTCCTGATGGAGGGGCTCCGGAGCCTCGAATATCGCGGCTACGATTCGGCCGGGATCGCCGTCGGACCCTCGATGAGAGTCCTCCGGAAATCCGGCGAACTCGACGCCCTCGCCGAGGTCGTCGACAGCACCGAGCCGACCGGGACCTACGGCATCGGCCACACCCGCTGGAGCACCCACGGCCCGCCGAACGACCGCAACGCACACCCACATACCGACGAAAGCGGGCAGGTCGCCGTGGTCCACAACGGCATTATCGAGAACTACGCTAACCTCAAAGCCGATCTCCAAGCCGCCGGAATCACCTTCACCAGCGACACCGATACCGAGGTCGTTCCGCATCTGATCGCCCAAGCACTCGACGCCGGTGCCGACCCCGAAACCGCGTTCCACGACACGGTCGACCGCCTCGAAGGCAGCTACGCCATCGCGGCAATCATCGACGGCAGCGAGATTGTCTATGCCGCTCGACAGGGCTCGCCACTTGTCGTCGGCGTCGGCGATGGCTGTACCTATCTGGCAAGCGACGTGCCGGCGTTCGTCGAACACACCCGCGATGTCGTCTTCCTCAAAGACGGCCACCGGGTGATCGCCACACCCGATGGTTACACTGTACTCGACGAGGATCGAGAGCCGGTCGATGTCGACGTCGAGACCGTCTCCTATACCGCCGAAGCCACCGGCAAAAGCGGCTACGACCACTATATGCTCAAGGAGATCCACGAACAGCCGACCGCGCTGCGGCAGTGTTTCTCCGGGCGCAGCGATGCCCTCGATGGAACGGTGACACTCGAGGAGATCGACGAGATCCCACAACCGAACGCCGTCCAGTTCGTCGCCTGTGGAACCTCCTATCACGCCGCCCTCTACGGGGCGGCCATCCTCCGGGAGATGGGCATTCCCGCCGAGGCGTATCTCGCCAGCGAGTACGCACTGTCGCCGCCGCCGCTGAGTCTCGGCACGCTCGTGGTCGGTATCACCCAGAGCGGCGAGACCGCCGACACACTGGCCGCGCTCCGAGATGCCAACAGCCGTGGTGTCAATACCCTCGCACTGACCAATACGGTCAACTCGACGGCCGCCCGCGAATGTGACCACGCGGTCTACATCCGCGCCGGACCCGAAATCGGGGTAGCGGCAACCAAGACCTTCTCCTCGCAGCTGGTGGGCTGTAACCTACTCGCCGAGGAACTGGTCGACGGGCCACGAGATCTCCGGCCGCTAATCGAGTCGCTCCGCAACCTCCCGGACGACGTTCAGTCGATTCTCGACTCCTCGCGAGCCGCGGAACTCGTCGAGGAGTACGCCGATTCGGACGCGTACTTCTTCATCGGACGGGGAACGAACGTCGCGGTCGCCCTGGAGGGTGCACTCAAATGCAAGGAGATCAGCTACGAACACGCCGAGGGGTTCCCAGCAGGTGAGCTCAAACATGGGCCGCTGGCGCTCGTCACGCCCGACACGCCGGTATTCGCGGTCGTCACTGGTGACGACGAGCGTGCCCGGAAGACGCTCGGCAACATCAAGGAGGTCCAAGCTCGTGGGGCACCAGTCATTGCGGTCACGGATGGCCACTCCGATGCCGCCGAGATCGCCGATGAGACGCTCATGATCCCGGAAACTGACGAACGGGCGGCTCCTGTTTTGGCCAACGTCCAGCTCCAGTTGTTCTCATACCATCTGGCCGACGCGCTGGGTCGACCCATAGACAAGCCACGGAACCTCGCCAAGAGCGTTACCGTCGAATAACCGTTAGTTATCAGCAGATGCTACTTCTTTGGACTCTCTTTTTTCCTGTAATCGTCGCTCAGCCTCGTCTCGATCCTCTGGATACCCGATATCCATCCGCCAGCCTTCAAGCCCAATTGCATCGATTGTTCGCCCCGAGCGAATCAGTAGATCGATCGCCTCACTGATTTCGTACTCGTTGCGGTTCGAGGGCTGGACTAGATGACACGCGTGGAAGATCGCGGGGGTAAACGTATAGAAGCCAGTCATCACCAGATTCGATGGCGGCTCTTCGGGTTTCTCGACGACATCCGTGATTTCGCCATATTTGTTGGTGTCACAGACACCGTA
>Ga0306886_100685_pt1 | contig 12029 bp, 15 predicted proteins | sample AntDeeMetagen136_FD_190444 | JGI IMG/M metagenome (GOLD analysis project Ga0306886, IMG submission 190444) | Saline lake microbial communities from Deep lake, Antarctica - Metagenome #136 (v2) (version 2) | ecosystem: Environmental > Aquatic > Non-marine Saline and Alkaline > Saline | place... | reverse complement strand
CTTGGACATGTGCCTGTCGGGGGCGCCCGCGACGTGGTCCTTGATCCCGTCAACCAGCGCCCCGGCGCCGTCGGTGGTCAGGTCGCCTCGCGTGTACATCTGGTCGTCGCCGGGGAGGACGTTATTGACGCGGAGGTCCAGCTTGACGGTCTTGGCGGTGCCGCCCGGGCGTTCGAGTGTCATCTTCGCCTCGAAGCGCAGCGACGTGTGTTTCTTCTTGCGGTCCGCGATCAACGTCTGGTCGCCGGACTCTATTGTAGCCATTGCATATCATGGTACGCAGTGCTACTTAATAAGCGCTATCATAAAATACGGGAACGGGCGCTCCGGGGTTCGAACCCGGGCCTCCGGTCAAGAATGCTACAAGCCAATGCAATGAGCGATGACCGGCGCCCTGCCGTCTGGGCCAAGCGCCCCTAAATCCGCAGAGGGGCCGGCGCGGGCTTACTCGTCGTCGTCGTCCTCGTCCTCGACCTCCGCGACGTTCAGGTTCGCGGCGTCCTGGACGTCCGACCACGAGTCGAAGTAGTTGTAGTAGGTGTGAGCGGAGTGGCGGCCCTCGACCGTCATCTTCGTGGTGGTGACGGTCTCGGCCTCGCCGGCGTCGGCGAGGTCGCGGAAGTGCTCGAAGTCGTCGGCGTTGTTGATCTCGACGGCGAGGCACTGGGCCTCGTCGATGAGCTGCTCCCTGGAGAGCTCCGCGCGGTTGCCGCGCCGCGGGAGCCCGTGCTGCTCCATCCGGCGCTGGATAGTGGCGTCGGTCGATCGGTAGAGGCGGCCGATGTTTGCGAGCGAGAGCTCCTCGTCGTTGTAGAGGCGGTCCAGCTCGTCGTGGGCGTCCTGCGTGTCGTCCAGCTCGTCCAGCTCGGCGTCGTAGTCGGCCCGGATCTCGACGCGCTTGATGGCCTCGGCCTCGACGTCGTCCGGCTCCTCGATCTCGAGCAGCTCGTCTGCGCCGACCGTCTCGAAGAGCTCCTCCGCCTGTTTGCTGAGGGACGGCGTCTCGTCTTGTTCGTCTTCCTCTTCGACCTTCTCAGTCTCGGGTACTGCTTCTGACATTACAATCAAACATATGCCACGCTGCCTTATAAGTCCTCCTGTACGCTGACGGCCCGCCAGACCCGCCGCGATGATCGCGACGGTGGTACTTATAAGCCCGCGCGCCGTGGTAATATATATGATAGGGAGTGACAACGGCGAGCCCGACGGCGACGCCGTGTTCCCGGGCTGGGACAAGTCGCGATGGCGCCGGGTCTCGACGGAATACAGGCGCCTGGGCCATTTGCGTGCATGATTTACTCGTGGCCGACGACGGCGGGCTCTCCGCCGTCGGCGAGGCCGTTGCGCCCTTGCGCGAGCAGATCCGGGGCATGCACAACTCAGCGGCGTTCTTCACGATCGGCGACGTCGACGGGATCGACTGGGGGCGGAACATCACGCCCGCGGTGGAGCTGGCCGGGTCGTGGCCGCTCGAGGACTTCCACGGGCTGACCGGCAGGCGGCGCCAGAAGTACGTCAATCCCGACCACGCTTACGCCGCCCGCTACTCGGACATCGTCGTCGAGTGCGGGTGCGGCGAGTTCGTCCATAGGGAGCGGGGCGATTCGCGCTTCACCGGCGGCTCCGAGGAGAAGCACGCGGACGACTGCCGCGTCTATCAACGGACCCTAACGAGGGGCCGCGTCTCCGAGGCGAGGTACGAGGAGCTGGCCCGCCTCTACGCCATCGGGTGGAGGACGCCGCGCGCGGCGCCGAGGCTCGGAATGACGCGGTCGGCGCTCGAGTCGTTCGTCGACAGGCAGGAAGTCGACCTCGGCTCCCTGCGCGAGACATACCGGCGCGAGGCTGCGGAGACATACGTCGAGCTCGTCGACGGCGGCGCGGCCGCCACGGACGTGGCCGAGGCGTACGGCCATCCGTACGGCACGCTGTCCAACTGGGCGTCGGAATACGTAAAATGAAATGCCCGGATGGGGGCCACTAGTCGCCGGGGACGACCCCGGTACCGCGACAGTCGGGGCAGTCGTCGAACAGGGCTTCACCTGCGCACGTCGGGCACGTTATCATGTCATCATTGCCTCCATATCACTATATGCGCCGGGCGCTTATTAGGGCTTCCATTAGCTCGAGGTCGCTTTTGCCCGGCGGGATCGCAGTGGACGCCTTTATATAGTCGTGCTGCATAGTATAGATTGCAATGTCCGAAGACGACAACTCCGCAGACGGCGAGGCGAGCATCTTCGATCAGCTAGACGACTCCAGCGAGGAGCCGTCCATCGGGCAGGACTACCAGGACTGGTGGGTGCCGGACGAGATGGGGTTGCACCTCATGGGCATCATCGTCGAGGTCCACTCCGCACCCGAGCAGTTCACCGACGAGGGCGAGATGCCCGACCCGATCTACACGGTCCTCTCGGTCGGCCGAGGCGACTTCGACGCCGGTACTGCGCTCTGCACGAAGACGCACGTCCAGATCCTGAGCGGCCTCCGCGAGGCCGAGCTCGGGGATCTGGTCAACCTGAAGCACCAGGGTCTCCAGCGCACCGACAGCGGCAACGCCGCCAACACGTACGAGATTGGCGTCATCAAGCAGGGCACCTGGAAGGAATCAGGCCAGGCCGACGAGATCCAGGAGGTCATCGACGACTTCCACGGCGCCACCGGCGACAACACCCGCGACGAGCCGTACACGTCGTCGGGCAGCTCCTCCGGCTCGTCGGGTTCGTCCGACGACGACATGGGCGAGGCGGCCGAGTTCCTGATGGACCTCGTCCAGATGCACGACGGCCGGATGGACGTCGACAGCGCGGAGAAGATGGTCAACGACGTCCGCGAGTTCGGCGTCGACCTCGAGGACGCTGCCGCCGAGGCGGGCCTGACGGTCGACGACGACGAAATCGCGGCCTGATCGGCCCGGCAAAAAATTTTAGCGCGGCGATGCGACTTGGGTCGGCGGCCCGGCTAGGACGGGGCGCCGGGTTCCTAACCCGGAGGTCGCGGGTTCGAATCCCGCCCGATCCGTTGGCGGCATGGAGCCAAGCATAGTCTGCTGAAACTGTCGCGTCGCACGCCCGTCTCCCGCGAAAGGGGCGGCCGGGCTACGGGGCACCCACCGCCGCACGACACAGGACAACTACACATGAGCACGATATTTACCGAGTACCTGGAAGCGAAATACGCCAGCGGCGGCCCCGACGACAGCCGTTTCAAGGACGTCGACGGCGAGATACACACGTCGGAGGTGGGGCGGTGCCAGCGAAGGCTGTGGTGGGAGCGACGCAACCCGCAGGCCGACGAGTCATCGCCCTACTTCGAGCTCGGCCGGGTGCTCGAGGACGTGTACGGCGCGGCCCTCGGCTGGCGTCACGGCGACCTCGACGAGTCGGACCTTAACGACAACAAGCCCTGGGGCATTGCGCCGATGGTCCCCGAGGTCGAGCAGGACATCAACATCGAGGTGTTCATCACCGACGACGTGAAGATCCCGGGGGAGGCCGACTGGGCGGTCTATCGCGACGACTGGATGGACGAGGTGCGCGAGCACGGCGGCGTCGACGAGGTGGCCCTGGCGACAGGCGACGTCGGGGACGGCGAGAGGAGGGTGACGTGGCAGGACGGCGAGACCACCGACCTCGCGCCGGGCGAGCCGACGCCGGTGGGCACCGTCATAGAGACCAAGACCATCCGCGAGCTGGCGCTGCTGAAGGGATCGCCGAAGGACTCGCACCTGCACCAGCTGTGGGGGTACATGTGGGCGCTCAACGCGCCGGGCCGGTGGGACTACATGGTTCGTAACGACCTCTCGATGGCCTCCTTCGAGCAGCCGCTCGACGAGGACCTGTTCGTGGACGTCGAGCTCCGGGTGAGGAGGCACCGCGAAAACATGCGTTCGGACGAGTACCCCCGGGCCGATCCGGCGAACAAGTGGAGTTGCTACTATTGTCCGCACAAGAACGACTGCGATGGGGCGCTGATGTGAATGACCCACGATGAATATAGTTCGGGCGAGACCATGCCGGACGACCCGACGGCCTCGATGAGCGAGGCCGAGGAGGAGATCTTTGAGGCGACCCAGGCTGTCGGGATCGTCGACGAGCCGGGCGTCGTGAACCTGTTCGCGTTCCCGCCCGACGCCGAACCCGACGCCGTGGCGGACCTGGCGAACCGCCTCAGCCACTACTTCGACGAGGCCGAGACCGCGTTCATGACAGGGCGGGTCGACGGCGACGTCGGGGTCGACTCCATGCAGGAGGACGAGCTCAACGCCCTCGCCCTCGCGCGAGTCAGGGAGGTCCAGTCGAAATGAGCGAGCTGAAGGCCTACGGGTCCGCCCATCGGAGCGAGACCCACAGGGTCGACACCGGCTGGGGCAGGGTGTACGTCATCATCGGGTTGGCGGGCGACTCGACGGTGCGGCTCCAGGTCGTGGCGGGGCAGTCGGGCGGGTTCATCAACTCGTGGTGCGAGGCCTTGTCGGAGCTGGCGACGCTCGCCCTGCGTTCCGGAGCGCCGGCGTCGGGCGTATCTGACGCCCTCCTCGGGATCCGGACCGACCGCATCGACGTCGACAACGGGGACGCCGTGCTGTCGATACCGGACGCGGCGGGCATCGCCCTCAAGCGGCACGTCGAGGGGAGGCCCGGCGAGTCGGTCGTCGGCGATTTCGCCGAGCGCGACGAGGGGCACGTGGCGGACGAGTAAGCGCGAGGTTGCCTTTTTATTGCCGGGCGGCGTGGTATGTATATGAGCAAGACCGCGCTCGATAGTACGAACGACACCTTCTGCTGCGACCCCGACTGCCCGGCCGCTCCCTCGGAACCGGATATGACGACCGCGGTCGAGGCCTACGACGACGGGGCCGAGCCCTGTGACGAATGTTGGCCCGACATGGTGGCCATCAGGGCTCAGTCGTCCGGCGACACGCCCTTCCACACCGACATGGACTGCAGGTACTGCCCCCATGACGAGCCGAACCGGAGGACCGCGGTGATGCTGGCGTGGGGGTTCAGGGTCTGCAAGGAGTGCGCCCCGGAGGTGCTACAATGACCCGCGAGGTCTACGACCTCTCCGTCGACGGCAAGGGGTCGTCGATGACCATCACGACGATCGAGGACGACGGCGTGGATACGGTCGACGCGCCGTTCAGCCCATATTGCTTCATCGAGCAGGACGACCTCTCGATGATGGAGTGCCGGAGGCTGGACGTGAGGCCCTCGGGCGACGCCCCCGACGGGTACGTCCGGATCGAGGGCGACAGCTACTGGGACATCAGGGACTACGACGACGCCACCGTCCACGACACGTACGAGGCGGACACCGAGTACACGTCCGACGTGCTCATCGACGAGGGCTGGTCCGTCGCGATCCCCGACCCCGAGGACGTCCTGTACTTCGACATCGAGACCGACGACCGCGGCGAGTTCACGGACCCCGAGGACGCCGACACCCGGATCATATCCATCGGCGCCGTGGGCGGCGACGGCGAAGAGTTCTACTTCGACGACGAGTACGAGCGCGAGCTCCTGAGGCGGTTCCTCAACGCCGCCGACGACTACAAGGTCATCGTCGGCTGGAACGCGATCGGCTTCGACTTCCCGTACGTGGACGCCAGGTGCCTGACGAACGGGATCGACCCGGACTGGGACAGGTGGGTCCGCCTCGACCTCATGCCGCTCTACGACACGCTCGGCCGCCCGACCGAGACCCTCTCGCTGAAGCTGGACGACACGGCGGAGCGGGAGCTCGGCGAGGGCAAGACGGGCGTGAAGCCCGGCTCCGGCCGGCTGTGGGACATGTGGGAGTCGGGCGACGAGCGCCTCAGGGAGTACAACGTCCGGGACGCGGAGATCGTGCGCGAGATAGACGAGGAGTACGGCCTCGTCGAGCTGCTCCACACCGTCTGCGACATGTGCGGCTACCCGCCCGGGGAGACGTGCTACGAGGGCAAGTACGGCAACGTGAAGCTGGCGATCGGGATGGTCGTCGACGCGAAGATCCTGTCGGTGGCGAGGTCCCGCGGGGAGCCGATGCACAACCGCGGCAAGTACTCGGACACGGGCGAGTTCCCGGGCGGCGACGTCCTGGACCCGACGCCCGGCATGCACCGCGACGTGGTCACCGTCGACTACTCCGGGATGTACCCGTCGATCATCCGCGCGTTCAACCTCGGCCCGAAGACCTGGGCCGAGGACCGCGACGACCTCCGCGTCAAATTCGGCGACGACGCCCTGCCCGACGCCATCAGGGGCGAGTCCGGCATGTTCGTCGATCGGTCGCGCCGCAAGTCGATCCTGGCCGAGGCGGCCGAGGACTTCGACGAGATCCGGCAGGAGTCGAAGGAGGCGAGGGACGCCGCGCCCACGGGCAGCCGCGAGTATGAGATCGCGAACCAGCGGGACAAGGGCGTGAAGGTGGCGAACAACTGCTTCTCAGGCGACACCGACATCATGACGCCCGACGGCCTCAGGAACATCAGGGACGTCGAGGTTGGCGAACCGGTGTACAGCATTAACCCCGAGACCATGGAGTGCGAGGTGAAGCCTGTCGTCGAGACAGTAGCCGAGCCGAACAACTACGGGGAGCTGGTTCACATCGACGGCGAGGGCGTCGACCTCAAGGTCACGCCGAACCACCGCATGCTGGCGTCACGCCATCGCGGTGACGACTTCGACTTCCACCAGGCTCACGAGCTGGAGTCCGGTCGCTGGGACCTGCCGTCGCACGAGCCGGTCGCCGGGCGGACGCCCGACGTCGGCGACCTCCTCGAGTTCATGGGGTGGTACATCAGCGAGGGATCTTGCAAGCAGGCCGAGGTGACGATCCACCAGAAGACCGAGCGTCATCGTGAGTCCATCCGGGCATTGCTCGACGACATGGGCCTCAACTACCATGCGCACGAGGGCGGTTTCACCATCAGCAACCGGAATGTGTTCGAGTGGTGCCGCGATCAGATGGGCGGGTGCTCAGGCGAGAAGCGTATCCCGGACTGGGCGTTCGACCTGGACCATTCCCTGCTCGAGCGCCTGCACGGGGCGCTCATGGACGGCGACGGATCTGACTCTCATACAACAACGTCTGACGGTCTACGGGACGACTTCGGGCGGTTGCTCCTCCACCTCGGCAAGAGGATGCGGTTCCGCGAGGACGAGGCGCACCGGGTTTTCGAGAACCGCACCGACGGCGTCGCCGGATCCCGTAACGTAGAGCGAGAGGACCACGACGACGACGTCTACTGCGTCAGTGTGCTGGACAACCACACCGTGCTGGCGGGCCGGAACGGGACAATGCAGTGGACGGGGCAGACCCTCTTCGGCGTCTTCGCCTCGCCGTTCCATCGGTACTACGAGCCGGGCATGTCCGAGAACATCACCCTCGTGGGCCAGAAGCTGGTCGACATCGCGGCCCGGGTGTCGGACGAGCGCGACGAGATCCGGCGAGTGCTGTACGGCGACACCGACTCCGTCATGGTCGAGATCAACTCCGAGTACATCGACGGCGACCTCGACGCGAAAGTGGAGGCCGCCAAGGAGGTCGCCGCCGCGATCGAGGCCGAGATACAGCGCTGGGCCATCGAGGAGCGCGGCGCCCGCGGCGAGCTCCTCGAGCTGGACGTCGACTACGTCTGGGACAAGTTCCACCAGACCGACAAGAAGAAGCGGTACTTCGGCAGGGTCGTGTACGACGGCGGCGACCGGGTCGACAAGGTGAAGTACAAGGGCATCGAGGCGAGGCAGAACGACGTCCCGGGTCCCTGCCGGGAGCTGCAGAAGGAGCTCATGCACGCCCGGTGCTACGACGAGCCGACGGCCCCGATAGTCGAGGGGTACAAGGAAAAGCTGTTCTCGGGCGACGTCGACCTGGACATGGCGACCGAGAAGGGCCTGGGCAAGAGCGTGTCGGCGTACGAGGCGGCGACGCCGCCGCTCCACGTCAGGGCCGCGATCGCCATCCGCGACGAGTTCGGGCGCGGCGCCGTCCACGTCGGGAACAAGGTCGGCTACATCAAGTACGGCCACGACACCGGCGACTGGACGTGGGTGTACGACGACGAGATGGGGCGCGACCTGAACCACGTCCACCACAGCTACCTCTGGTCGGAGAAATTCGAGTCGGTCATGGAGTCGATCGGCGTGGAGCCGGACGCCCGCGAGCAGACCGGCCTGTCCGCGTTCGGCGCCGGTGCGCCCCGGGGACAATAGACATTATAAGCCCGGGGCGCGTCGGGTTTCACATGACGGAGAGGAAGTGCGGCAACTGCGGCCGATCGGTGTCGAACCTATACCACAGGGTCATGTCCGACCCGAACACGGGCGAGGTCAGGGCGTGCCCGTCGTGCTCGAACACGAGCCCGAACAAGGAGTACAGCAACTTCCTGGAGCCGGGCGCGGCCTAGCCGGAGACGACGACGCGGTCCAGCGTCATCCCGTATCCGGTCTCGGCGCGGCGGATGACATCCAGGGACGACGCCTCGATCTTGGTGCCGTCGTCCAGGGTCATCTCGCGGGGGCCGACGGACTCGACCGTCGCCGTCCACTGGTGGCCGCGCGATGCTTTTTTATCATTGTACATCGTCACATTGTACATCGTCAATTCGTCCCCGGGCTTTGCGGCGTCGGCGACGTCGTCGTAGCGCAGGTCCCATCCGGTCAGGTCAGCCTTTGGTTCGCTCATTGCATGTGAACATAGCGCTCGCAAGTACTTAAGGGCTACTACGATGCCCCGGTCGGCTCGCGCTGGACAGCTTTATATACGCACGGCGCTTGTATATGCACGTATGGCGCAATTACCACGATCCACGGGAGAGGCAAATGATAGCTGATAAGCAGGAGAAGGGGGAGGTCACCCGGATGGTCCGGCAGAACTGCACGGACGTCGAGTACGAGTCAGGCTTCGGCGCCGACTACGTGGCGGGCGGCCACGTCGTCGAGCGCAAGCGCTGGGCGGAGCTGCCCGACCGGATGTACAAGAACGAGAACTCGCTCTACATGCAGCTCGAGCGATTGAAGACCGCGGCCGAGGACCTGGACAGGGAACCTGTGCTGCTGCTCGAGGGGCCCATGGCCGGCACGTTCGGCCACACGGGCGTCGACACAGCCGCCCTCCAGAAGTACGTAGCCGGCGCGTTCAAGATGGGCGTGTCTGTGATGACGACGCTCGACGAGGAGCACACGTCGGCGGTCCTGGAGTCCCTGGACACGCCGAGCGCGAACCCGGACGTCTCGGCGGTTCGCGACCCGGCGAAGATACCCGAGGGCGAGCGCCCGCGCTACGTGCTCGAGGGCCTCGACGGCGTCGGGCCGTCCACCGCCCGCGACCTGCTGAAATACTTCGGCACCGTGGAAAACGTCCTGACCGCCACCGCCGACGACCTCCAGGAGGTCTCGGGGGTCGGCCCGACGACGGCGGAGAAGATCCGCTCGTCTGCCACGGAGGAGTACGGCGCATGATCCCGGACGAGCTGGGCTCGCGCGACGAGCTCGGGCTGGAGGAATACGCCGTGACTCCGTCCGCCGACGACATGCGCCCGGAGTCGGAGGCGTTCGCCGAGGCGGAGGCCGACCTCCGTTCGAGGCTCGACCGCGGGGCCCGAACGGTCGCCGTCACGCACAACGACGCCGACGGGCTCGGGTCCGCCGCGATGATCCAGGCCCACGCGAGCGGGCCCGCGGTCCTCTGCCCCGTCGGGCACAACGGCGCGTACCAGGCCCACGACGCTTTGGCGGAGCTGGCCATGAGGGACCTGTCCGGCGTCGACGTCCACGTGGCCGACCTCGGCGTGGAGGTGGACCCGGACGACCTCAGGCGCATCGCCGAGTCGGCCGACTCTGCGAGCTGGTGGGACCACCACCGGTGGGACGACGAGTGGCGGGAGACCGTCGAGGAGGCCGGCTGGGACGTCGCCGTCGACGAGTCCATCTGCGCCACCAAGCTGCTCCACTGGAAGCTGCACGACGGCGAGGCGGGTCTCCTGGCGCGTCTCGCCGAATTGACGAACGACCACGACATGTGGATCCACAACGTCCCGGGCTCGAAGATCCTGGGCGCCGCCGCGCAGGTCCTCAACTGGGAGTCGTACGTCGACGCCGTTGTGTCCGGCGAGCTGCCCACAGAGGGCGAGACCGGCGAGATAGTCCGCGACTGGATGTCGTTGCAGGAGGAGCTCGAGGCGGAGGCGGTCCGGACCGCCGACGTGACGCAGTTCAGCCACCTCGACGTAGCCTTCACGTACACCCGCGCCGCCCGGACGTCCGAGGTCGGCAACGAGCTCGCCGAGGGCCCCATCGGCGCGGACATCGCCGTGGTCATGGGCACGGACGGGTCGGTCCACGTCTACTCGCACTCGAACGAGAAAGGCTTCGACCGGTGCCACGAAGTGGCCCGCGAGCTGGGAGGCGGCGGCCACAGGACGGCCGCCGGCGCGACGTTCGACTTCGAGGACTTCCGCGAGCTGTCCGGCTACTGGACGGGGCTCGGCTCCAACAAGCGGATCGTCGTCGTCGAGGCCCTGATGGGGGTCGCGGGCGAATGACGAAGCGCTGCCGTTCACGCGTCGGGGTTGTACATCCGCTCGACTCTCGACATGGCGCGTCGCCACTTGCGCCCAGGGTTGGCCGTGTTGCGTTCGATGTACTCGGTGCCGCCGACGTCGGCCATGGTGCAGCGCCCGTGGGGCGTCAGCAGGATCTGGGCGCGCTCGTCCAGTATCCAGTGGGACTCGACGTCGTCGCGCTGGGTGATCGTTATCGACGTCAGGCCCGGCTGGTTGCCGCGCTTGTTCGTGACGCTTGAAGACCCGTCGGCGACGAACGATTCGTACTCCCACTTGACTCGGACCTCGTGCGAAGTCAGGCCCTCGGTGGCGACCCTCAACGAATGCAGCTTGGATCGCATGCCGTCGTGGCGGGCGCGCGTCATGGCCTCGTCCAACCCGATGCGGTCGGCGCCGACCTGCCGCCGGTCGCGGAACGCGTCGGCGGTGGCGTCGACGTCGCGGTCGTTCTCGATCAGGCGCGCCGCCAGGGCCGGGTCCTGCGCGACGATGCGCTCGGCCGTCTGCCTCTTGGTATCGCCGCGCTCTCGGCTGACGCCCGCGTTGGACGCTAATTTCTGCAGCTCCTTGGAGCCCATGTCCAGGCACATCAGCATGTCGGGTGTCTCGTGATCGCTCATTGCATATGAACATAGCGCTCGTAAGCACTTAAGGGCTTCTAATATAGTGCAATAAAAGAAGTCCGGTCGCGGCACCTTATGCTGCTCGATACGAGAGCCGGTACCGGAGGCGTCGGGTGTGGTGCCCGTGCCTTATACGGAGAAGCCCGGGCTACCGCTCGAAGTTCTGCATCATCATCAGGGCGGTCTCCGCCTTGGCCGCGTCCGTGTTCTCTTCAGGAGCGCGAGCCTCCACCACGCCGTCGAACTCATAGCAGCCCCGACCGTCGTCCAGCACGCCCGGGCGCCACTTGTATCGCTGGATGCTGACGCACTGGTTCGATCCGTAGATGCACTCGTATTCGACCTCGCGGCCGGGACGGTCGTCATGGGTGCCGCCGACCGCGTGCGTGTGCCACTCACGGCACATCGTCATGCCGCCTGTCTGGCGGACCGAGCCGCCCATCCACCCTTCCGGGTTCCCGTCGTCGAACGGGGTCCCATCGACGTTGTGATGGAAGCCCTGCGATTCCAGCGCCGCCTCGTATCTGTTGTCGTAGTCGCTCATTGCAATTGTATATTGCATCCGCAAGTACTTAAGGGCTCTTGCGCTCGCTCGTCGGGGCGGTCTTCGGCATGCCCATGAGCGATCGGAGCGACCGGCGGCAGTTGCCGCACATCGACACCGACGTCGTGCCCCTGCGTACGTGCACGGACCCGCCGACCGCGCGGCGTCCCGGCCTAAAGAGCCCCCTTTTAGCAATCTCTTTAGAACCGACTAAAAATCGCGCGGCAAAGCGGCCGCATGGGCCCTTCCCGCACGGCGTTTTTATCCATCGACGTGTCCGGCTCCGGCCCGGAGCGGCCATCGTCGGGTGGAT
>Ga0306886_100683_pt1 | contig 12056 bp, 11 predicted proteins | sample AntDeeMetagen136_FD_190444 | JGI IMG/M metagenome (GOLD analysis project Ga0306886, IMG submission 190444) | Saline lake microbial communities from Deep lake, Antarctica - Metagenome #136 (v2) (version 2) | ecosystem: Environmental > Aquatic > Non-marine Saline and Alkaline > Saline | place... | reverse complement strand
TGTGGGGGATGCCGAGAAGTTTGTCGACGAGGTGTTCCCGGTGCCGGAGCTGGGAGAGATGGAGCCGCTGGTGGCTAATGTGTATTTCCAGTTGTTCAGTTACTACGTGGCTGATTCGAAGGGGCGGAGTATCGATAAGCCGCGGAACTTGGCGAAGAGTGTGACTGTGGAGTAGAGCGGAAACACCGTTTATTTACTGCCACCTTTGTTACGCGGAGATATGAACGTCCTCTATCTCACCGAAGAGCCGATCTCGTTTTCCGGGACGATGGTGAGAGGTGGACAGATCCACGTCCGGAACGTCGTGGAAGGTCTCCGGGAGCGCGGTCACGGCGTTCACCTCGTTGACTGGAACGACACCGCAGAGAAGGCGCATCACCACTCTGTGCCGCCGATGATCAGGTACGGGGTGGACCCGTTGCGGACCGCTATTCGATCTGTGGCCGTCGGTCGAGAGACGGGGTCGGATATCGTGGTCTCGAAGACCCGCAAGACGTACCTCCCCGGTTTAGTGGCGGCACGGGCGCTCGGTGTTCCACACGTGGTTCACGTCGGATCGTCTCCAAAAAGTACTGACGGTGGGGTAATAGGCACGATCGATACTCTCTCCATTCGGTCACGCCTCCGCGCGCCCCATGATGGATATTTCGTGGTCTGTGAAGCACTTCGAAACGAACTTACCGAAATCAGTATTGACCCGGAACAGATTCACGATGTAAAAAACGCCGTGGACACGGATCGATTCCACCCGGATAGGATTCCGACGTCGCTCGGTGCGAAGTACATAAATCGCATCGAATCATTCGCTGATGGACGTTTCCTCCTCGGGTTCGTCGGCGGTCTCCACCCGTACAAAGGGCTTGACGATCTTGCCGACGCTATGGATCGTGTGGATGCGAACTGTGGGGTTGTCATCGCAGGCGACGGCCCAGATCGTGAACGACTCGAACGTCGGTTCGGAGAGGACGGACTGTTTCTCGGTCCTGTTCCGTACGAGCAGGTTCCCGCGCTATACCACCACTTCGACGCGTTCGTTCTCCCCTCGCATACGGAAGGGCTTCCTCGGGTTGTGCTTGAGGCACAGGCGACCGGTATCCCTGTGATTGCTACATCCGTCGGGGGCGTGCCGGAAGTTGTCGAGAATCGGATGACTGGACTCCTTTGTGATCCACGGTCACCAGAGTCGCTCTCGGCGGCGATCAACGTCCTGATCGACGATCCCTCTATACGAACCGATCTCGCAAGAGTGGGACGCGATCGAGTGGCTGAGTCATACTCGTGGTCACAGATGTACGGACGATACGAGCAGTACCTGCGTCGTATCCGCTCGGCCTCGATATGACGGATACCGATCAAGCCATACGGGACGTCATCAAGGGTGCAGGAGTTGTCTACATCGGACTCTTTCTCGAACTCCTCATCGCGTTCGCCGCACAAGTGCTTGCGGCACAGTACCTTTCCGTCAGCGGCTTCGGTGGCCTGACGACCGGGACGGCCCTCCTCGATATCGGCTCTATCGTCGCGGGCTTCGGGCTGGCAGGTGGGCTGACTCGCTACCTTCCCCGGATAGAAAACGAGCAGAAACGCTCACTCGTGACGACCGCCGTCGGGATCACCCTCGCGAACTCTATCCTCATCGGGGGGCTCGTGGCGCTCGGGGCGCCCATGATCGCCACAGAAGTGTTCGGAGACCCCTCGGTGACAGTCAGTATCCGCATCTTCGGAGCCGCGATCCCCTTTTCGGCCCTCCTCAACGTCGCTACCGGCGGCATCCGAGGCGAGAAGGAGTCGCTGTATCAGGTGTACGTAAAGAACCTCACGCAGCCGCTCGTTCGGTTCTTCCTCGTCGTCGTGGCCGTCGTCCTGGGGCTCGATCAGGCCGGGATCGCCGGCGCCTACGCACTCCCATATGTAGTGACGAGCACACTCGCACTCGTCCTCCTCTACAGGAGTCTCCCACAGACCCCTTTACGGATCGAATCCGAGCTCACGGAACGTGTGGCCCGGTACTCGATCCCTCTCACGGCCTCCGGTGTGGCCGGGTTCGTCTATCGGAGTGTGGACATATTCCTCATCCTTTACTTCCTCGATAGCTCGGCGGTCGGCGTCTACGGCGTTGCGTACGCCGCCGTCGGGTTCATGCGGATGTTATCAACGGCCGTCAACTTCCTCGGGGCACCGGTCGCAAGCGAACTCGAACACGGGAAGGGAGTAGAGGATGTGATGCGTGTGTTTCGCCCGGTTGCTCGCTGGCTCGTCATCGGGAGCGCCTGTGCGTTCGTCCCGCTGGGTGTGTTTTCGACCGAATTCGTCAGTCTGATCTATGGATCGGAGTACGCCGCCGGAGGGATCGCGCTCACGGTGTTGGCACTTGGTTATGGGGTGCAGAACGTACTCAGCGTGAACGGTCCGATCCTTCAGTCGTTAGGGCGATCACGCCTCCTCGCGTTCAACAGCGTTCTCGCCGCCGTCGTAAACCTCGGACTCAACATTTTGCTGATTCCGATGTTCGGTATCGTCGGCGCCGCAGTGGCGACCGGCGTCTCGTTTGTGCTCCGTGATGGGCTGGCGGCGATCGAAATCCGATACCTTCTCGAGACGACGCCAATTCGTGGGAACGTGTTCGGTCCTGCACTGGTTGCACTCTCCGTCCTCGGCGTGTTCACGATCACTGTCGCACCCGTGATTCCGACGACGGTCCTCTGGCTCCTCAGTGTCTCCGGGGCCGTGTGTCTACTGTACGTCGTCTCGGTGTTGGTGCTGTTCGGAATTTCGCAGACGGAGGTTATGGTTCTCCGTTCTGCAAAAGAACAGTACGGCCTCCCGATGCCCGACCCACTAATCGAGTTTCTCCATCGGCGCTGAGAAAATATCGACGCCTAACGGTATCCAAGATCGCGGAGGCGCTGTTCGACCTCATCGGTTGTCTCGACTTCGGGGAGTTCGATATCCGTCCCCTCTGCCTTGTCGAGATACGCCTGCATTCGTTCTTTGAACTCTGCGACGATCTCCGGATGGTCTCCACTTACGTCGTGTAGCTCGTCAGGGTCCGACTGGAGATCGTAGAGTTCGACTCGTCCTTCCTCGACCAGCCAGAAACACTTCCACTCTGAGGTCCGGCAAGCGAGCGTCTCTCCGCCCTTCCCCGTCGCGATAGCAACTTCCTCCTCCATTTCCTCGCCACGAAGCAGTGGCTCGAAGCTCGTTCCTTGGACCGCGTCGGACGTCTCGATATCGAGGAGATCGTACAGCGTGGGTCCAAGATCGAGGAGAGAGACCTGTTGGTCGATCGTCCGAGATTCGATGCCGGGCGCATGGATGATGAGTGGGACACGTAGCAGTTCGTCGTAGAGATACGGATGGTGGCCGAAACGATCGTGTTCGCCGAACGCCTCCCCATGGTCGGCAGTAATGACGACGATCGTCTCGTCAAGGATACCTCGGTTCTCCAGTTCGTCGAGGACTTTCCCGATGTAGTGGTCCGTAAAACGAATCTCCCCGTTGTACAGTTTAAGCAGGTCGTCGACGTCGTCCTCGGTGAGTTTCTCGGGCTCTTCCTGCATCTTGCCGTTGAGTTCGGCGACACGGCGCTTCGAGAGCGGATCGATCTCGAGTTCTTTGAGGAACCGTTCGGGCGGCGTGAACGGGTAGTGGACGTCCATGTAGTGGAGCCACATGAAGAATGGGTCCTCGCCGTCCATAGTGTTCAGATAAGCTGATTCCATGCGAAGCTGAATGATCTGAGCCAATCGTCGGCTGTTTCGGCTTCGACGTTGCTGAAACAGTTTGAGAACGTGACAGTTCGGCGTTTTATCTCTCTAAATACACGTTCGACAGCGTTCCGATTTCCATGTTTTTCGTATCTAAAATCGAATCCCTGTCGGTGACATGCAGCTTGTAACGAATGCGAGCCATCGACGAGAAACACGGCGTCGCTGACGTCGTGTTTCTCAGTAAGTTCGGTAAGAAATGAATGTGCAAGGACCTTCGTAGTCGTCGGTCTAAGCTTTGTATGCAGTAGTTCGTTTGTTTCTGGATCGACAGCAGCGTACAGCCAGTACTGCTCATCATTGAGTTGGATCACCGTTTCGTCGACCGCAATGTGATCCGGTGATCGCCCATCTTCGAGCTGTAAATCAGCCTTGTGAACCCAATTATGAACGGTCGAACGCGCACGCTTGACACCGAATATATCAAGAACAGACACAGTATTCGAAAGCGATAGTCCCGCCAGATGCAGCTGAATACTCAACTTCATCAGTAGTTGCGGTGTCGCTTCTCGCTCCACAAAATCTAAGTCAATCTGGTCGATATTACCGCTGAGGCTAGCGTTTTCGGGCATAGATCACTCAGAAAACGCAACGCCTCACTCGTTAATCCTTATCTGAACACTACCTCGCCGTCCCACTCCTCTTCGAACCAATTGATCGCGTTCCGGGTGATCGTCGGTGCCTTCGCGTAGGCCGAGCTGTCCGTCGCCATCGTAAAGAGGTGCCAAACGCGGCGGAGGAGACTGTAGAGGCGAAAATCCGACGAGACGTACTCGTCGACGACGTTCTTGATGGTCCGTGCGTCGTCCTCGGACTCGGCACCGTCGTTGAAGGCGTCGAATCCGTGATTGTAGTTCTTCTCCGGGCCGAGATGCGGGTTGGAGTGGTAGCCGACGGTCGTCAGGCCGGCGTCGCGGAGCGTCTCCGAGAGGAATGGCCGTCGCTCGTCGAGATAGCGGTACCCCCCGTACATCATCGGGTGGGTGCTCGTGAGGATCGTGGGGAAACTGGAGGGCGTGTTGGGGCCGTTAGCGAACGCGTTCGTAAAGGAGACGCCATCGTCGGCGACCGCCGAGAGACGGGGAGCAGGATCGACGTCGCGGTCGGACGCGAGCGACCGGTCGTAGCGGAGACTGTCGATAGTGACAAGGAGCCGTTCCGTAAAGCCATGTTCGATTACTTCCGGCAGGCCGTGTATGAGTATTTCCCTCTCGTATCGAAGGCCCCGCCGACCACGGGCGGAACCCGAACACATACTTTCGGGCGCGAGTACTCCAAACCAACGCGCATAATGACGGACAACCACGTCTTCCTCATCACTGCCGACGGCCTTCGCTACGACCGACTCTCGTCGTCAGGACACGACGTCGAGACGACCCCGACGCTCGACGCGCTCGCGGCCGCCGGTGCGGCATGTTCCCGGGCGATGGTGACCGGAACCGGCACGCGCAAGAGCTTCCCGGACATCCTCACGTCCTCGTATCCACTGATGTACGGCGGATACGCACAGTTGACCGACCAGCGTGTCCCAACCAGCAGCGTGTTCCAGTCACGCGGCTACGCGACGCTCGGCGTCAACGCCAACGCACAGTTACACACCCGTTTCGGTTGGGGAAAGGGCACGACGTGTACTTCGACAGCGAGGAGACGGTGGTGCAAAACGAAATCGGGGCGTTCGACGCCGACGCGGACAGTGGTTCGCCCGCGTCGCTGCTCCGTCATCGATTCGAGTCGCTGAAATCCGCCGTCTACGAGCGCCTCGATCAGGGCGGGGCGCTCTACCGCGCCCTCGAAACCGCGTACCGGCAGGTTGAGCGCCGCGAGCCGCCACACCCGACTGCCGAGGAGATAGTGGATCGGACGCTCGCGTTCGTCGACAAGGCACCGGACGACCGGCCGCTGTTCGTGTGGGTCCACTTCATGGACACACACTCCCCCTACGTGCCGCCGTCGGAGTCCCGCGACGCCGTCGGCGCGCCGGACGTTCCGACCGGTGAACTCTGGCGGTTGAACGATCGCCTCCACACCGACCAAGAGAGCCTCGACGCCGAGGAAGTCGCCGTCATCTCGGACATGTATGACGCCTCTCTCAGGTACATGGACGACGAGATCGGTCGACTGATCGACGGGCTCGAACGCAGGGGGCTGTGGGAGGATGCACACGTCGCCTTCACGTCCGACCACGGCGAGGAGTTCCGCGAACACGGCGGGCTCACGCACTGCGTCGAACCATACGAGGAGGGAGCCCACGTCCCGCTGTTGTTCAAACTTGGGACCGAGACGCTGGAAGACACGGACGGCGTCGTCTCGACGATCGACATCGGACCGACGCTGCTTGACGCCGCCTTCGACGATCCTGACGTACCGGATCGGTTCCACGGGACGTCGCTGTGTCCGGTACTGCGCGGCGAGAGCGCCGTCCCCGCGGACCGGGCAGTCTTCGTCCAGAACGCGAACCGGGGCGGGCGAGAGGTCGACCTCGGTACGCGGATCACCGGCTGTCGCACCGCCGAGTGGAAGTTCATCACGTCCCGGGACGAGCGCGTGACGACGAAGCTCTTTCACCTCCCCTCCGATCCCGGCGAACGGACGAACCTCGCCGACGAGAAGCCGGAGCGGGTCGCCGCCTTCGAGGAGATCATCGCCGACCACTACGACCAGCCGGCCTACACGAACTACGACATCGAAGGGGCGGTCGATACGGGGACCGTCGGCGACCGTCTCGAAGCGCTCGGCTACGTCGACCAGTGAGGCCACGGCGGGACCGCGGCGTCAGGAGACCGACCGGCGGACGTCGCTCGCGGTCACGTACTCGCCCGGGTACTCGTCGAGCACCGTCGCGAGGCGCTTCCGGAACGCGTCCCCGTCGTTCGCGAGAGCCTCGTACCCGGTGGCGTCGTAGGGATGCATGTACATCGAGACGGTCGACGGGGAAGTAGACAACAGCCACGAGAGGGCTTCCAACCCCGTACAGCCGCGCCTGTCGGTGCGAAGAGTGTGTGCTGTCGCCGTGACGAACCCCGCCGGGAACGTCCACAGCCGGGAATGTGAGAGCAACGGGGGGCGACCGTACGTCGTCGGCAGCTCAACGAGCCCCTCGTCGAGTTCGGAGGGGGCGGACCGCTCGGTGAGCGACACCGGCAGAGCATCGGTCATCCGGTGGTGGATCGACGCGTCGAGTTCAAAGCCGAGGTCGGCGAGCACATCGAGCGTCCCGCGTCCGACATTGTGCCGTCCGGCCCGGAAGGCGGTGACGTCGGCCGGGTCGGGTCCGGCCGCGTCCGCGACCGCCGCTCGCGTCTTGACGACGAGTTCGCGCTGCCGGTCGCGGGGGAGTGCGGCCAGGTCGTCGTTGTCGTGGCCGAACTCGCGGGGGTGGACGTGGGCGGCGATCTCGTGGTCGGCGGCGAGCGAATCTACGACCTCGGCTTGCTCGTCGGCCACGCGATGAGTGGTGTAGACGGTGCCCTGGGGAACGAGATCGTCGAACCACTCCATGGCCTCCGCGACGCCGACGAACGAACCGTCCTTGTTGGTTCGAGGTCGACGGAAAAGGCCATATTCATAAGTGATTGAGCGTTATCCGGTGACGACAATAAGAATGTCGCAGTCAGCCCTCTACCTGGGTAGTCGGTGTCCACCGAACATGGAGGCGTATCTCGACTCCCTGCTCTATCGAACCGCGGCGAACGACACCTTCGAACTCCTCGTCGTCAGCGACTGCGACCTCCCGACCTGGCTCGGCAACGCGACACGGCTGACCGTCGAGCGGTACAAGGCACCGACTGCGTCCGGTACCGGACTCGTTCGCACCACCGCCGAGGTGGTACGGCGTCACCTCCGAAGCCACGAGCCGGTCGAAATCAGGCAGATAACCCAGCCGCGGTGGCACGCTCCCGGCGTGCTCCTCGGAGCGGCCGGGTCGGACGTCGACGTCTGCACCCGTGCTTCGGATTCGCTGTTCGGGGAATACCGCCAGGCTCCATCGCCGGCCCGGGCGTGGCTGGCGAACAACGTTCTCGGGCAGTCGATATACCTGTCGGACCGGGTGTTCACGCCGAAGTACGGCGGCGTTACCCTCCCGTGGTGGACCAGGGCGTCGCTGGTGGTCGAGGAGCGCACCGTGAACGAGGAGCGGTTCACGCCCGAAGCGAAACCCTGCGAGGGGCTGTTCGACGGAGAGAAGAACCGCGTACTAACGGTTGGACGGGTATCACGGCGGAAAGGGATCGACCTACTGCTCGCCGTCGCGAGGCGACTTGACGACTACGAGTTCACGGTGGTCGGTCCCGCCGATGAAGAGACGCTCGTCGCCGAGATGGACGCGGCGTCGAACGTCCACCACCACCCGCCGGTGGAGTACGTCGAGATGCCGGGGCTGTACACCGCGTCCGATCTCGTCCTCTCCGTGTCCCGGCTCGAGTGGGGCGGCGTCTCACGGGCGATGCTCGAAGGGAAGGCTGCTGGCCGTCCAGTCGTCGCACTCGACCGCGAATCGGCGAGCAACGTGGCGGATATCGTGGCACCGGCGGAGCCGCCGGCCATCGCTGACGCCGTCCGCTCACAGCTCGATCCCGAGGGGTACCGGTAAGGTTCGAATCGAAGGGAGGTGTCCCTAAACCCCGATTTCGGACATCGCGATGGCAGCGTCGTCGCGGGTGACCTGCTCACAGAACGACTCAAACGCGTTGAACCCGTCCGCAAGGTACATGCAGGCGGGGTGGGCCAGGACCGTAGCGGGGTGGTCCTCCGGGGTACGCTCGGTAGCCGCGTCAATCACCCACTCGCGCCACTCGTCGGGTTCGACGGACGCCGCCCCGAACGGCCCCTCGAAGTCGCTCTCGGCCACGAACTCGGGCGTCCGGAAGGCGTGATAGACGTGTTCGTGGTCCGGCGGCGTGTTGACGGGAACGACGGTCAGGCCCGACTCCCGACGGACGGGCTCGTCCGGACCTACGACGTCCGAGAAGTGTGTGATGCCGTACTCGGCGAGAAACGCGGCCGTATGGCTGTCGTGGCGGTAGGCGTGGTCTCGCCAGGCGGTGACATCGACGCCGAGATCGGCGAAGGCGTCGATGGTGCGCCGGATCTCCCACGATTGGAAGGGACGGGGACCGTTCCACGATCCGATCCGCCCGCCGGTCGCCTTCTCGAGCGCGCGCCAGGCCCGGTGGACCGGCGTCGTGAAGGCCCAGTAGTTGTGCCCGCCGAGTTCGACGTTGTCCATGGCGGCGAGTCGCGCCATTCGGTCCGGCTCCTCGGCGACGCACTTCCCGGTACAGAAGAGCGTGACCGGAACGTTGTGGTCGGCGGCGATCTCGGCGTACTCGATGGCGGCTTCGACCTCGGTTCCATCGAGGTACGCCTGGTCGCGGGTCTCCATCGACATGTGGTGGACGTCGCCGGTGATACAGACCGTCATTCGAGGTAGCCGAGGTCCTCGAGGCGCTCCTGGACCGCCTCGCCGGATGTGCCGCCCGCCTCGTCGTACGGGATTGGGTCGCGCTCGGTCCACTCGCGGTCGCCAAAGAGGGGGAGCGGTTCGCCGTCCAGGTCAGCCGGGACCGGGCAGTCAACGCTGTGGAGCACCGTGGGGGCGACGTCAAGGATCGAGACGGTCTCCTCGAGTCGCTCGGCCTCGACCTCGGGGCCTTCAGCCAGGAAGAGCCCGGTGCGGACGTTCTCGGCCTCCCAGTGGCCAGCCTCCGTGAAGACGGGGTTCGAACCGATGGCACCGCTCGTGTGGACGCTCGGGCGCTGGTCGAAGACGACGTTGGGCGCGTCCTCGACGTACGGGCCGGTGTATGCCTCCTCGCGCCGGAACACCTCGCGGGCGATCGCGTCGCCGTCGTCGTCGGCCAGCGACTCGAGGTCCGCGACGAGTTCATCGACCGTCGCCTCGTCGTCGTCGATGACGTAGACGAGTCCCTGACCGCTGGCGACCGCCTTCGAGCGGTCCCAGTCGACCTTCTCCAGTTTCTGCTCGCGCTTGAATCCCTCCTCGTCCTCGGGGATGGAGTCGGTCAGTTGCCCGGGCGCGAGCGACGTGACGACGTCGTGGACGCCGAGCCTGTGTGCCAGTTTCGAGAGACGCTTCTTGTTGATGCCAAAGCGTGACATGGCGTCGGAGGCGCCGCCCTCGGTGACGAGATACCCCTCGGCTTCGAGCCACGAGTTGACGTAGAAGACCGTCTCGACGTCCTTGCAGCCGTGATCGGACATCAACACGAGCGTCGCGTCGGGGTGGGCCTCGCGGATGGCGCCGACGTGCTCGTCGATGACCTCCCACGCGCGCCGGGTGACGTCGCCGCGCCAGAAGAAGTGCTGGAGGACGTTGACGTAGAAGACGGTACAGTGGGCGACATCGACCGGTTCGTCGGCGAGCAACTCACGGAAGGTTGACAGTCGTTTGTCGATGAGGTCGACCAGGGCCTCGGCCGCCTTCGTGTCGCTTTTCGCCGTGACCGGCGTCTCGGGGTGGAGTCGGTAGCCGGAGGCGTCGAGGTCGTCGCCGAGTTCCGGCGGGTGGGTGTACGACTCCTGGTCGCTGCCGGGGCCACCGGCGATGAGGTAGCGGTCCACCTCGAAGGGCGGGTAAGTCATGGGGAGGTTCATCACGCCAGCCGTCAACCCCTCGTCGTTGAGGTAGTCCCAGTAGTTCGCACTCTTGAACGACCGCGATGTCGGTGTCGAGAGGGTTCGTGCCCTCGTGTCGATTTTCTCCCACCAGAAAACGCCGAGCTTCCCCGGGTTCTTTCCCGTCGAGTAACACCGCCAGTTCGGGCACGTCACTGGCGGGAGACAGCTTTGCATGTCGCTCCAGACACCGTCCTCGCGGAGTGACTCGATGTTCGGGAGGTCGCCGGCCTCCAACCAAGGCTCAAGGAGGTCCCAGTTCGCACCGTCGAGACCCAGCACGATTGTTTCGGGCATTAGTACGGATTCGGCCACGCGACTATATGTTACTGGCGAACGCGTGAGTCCAACGAACCTCTCGCTGATTGGATCGAGCGGATCAACTGCTCCCGGAATGCGGTGAGGGAGAACTGATCCGTGTGCGAATCGGACACCTCTCCGGTGTCAAGCCGTTTGACCGCGTTCCGAATCCTTCTGGGAGACCCGTCGTGCAGGACACCGTTTTTGTCGCCGTCAACAAACACCCCCGGGAACCCTTCATTCCGAGCCAGCACTGGCTTCCCGCTCGCGTTCGCTTCGATCGGGACGATACCGAAGTCCTCGTTCCGGCCGTTGAACACGAGCGCGGTACAGTTCGCCAGTAGGTCGAGTTTCTTTTCCTCGGAGACGAACCCGCGGTACTCGATGTTCCCCGCGGCGTTGATCTGGTGCCGAACAGAGTCGTCGATGTCCCCCATCCCGCCAGCCATCACCAACTGCTCATCAAGCCCCGAAAACGCCTCGACTACCGCAGGAACGCCTTTCTCCTCGTCGAGTCGACCGAGGTGGAGGTAGTACCCTTCATCGCCATCGTTTCGGTATTTTTCGAGTTCCACGGGAGGATACAGCACCTCGGACTCACGCTTGTAGAATTTCCAGAGCCGGCGCTCGATGATCGGGCTGTTCACTAAATAGTGATCGACCCGCGAATCAAGCGTCGCATCGCGCATTCGCAGATATCGAACCAACGGCCGGGACAGTACCCCCGTTAGCGAAGACTTCCGATCGTGGTAGAGGTCATAGAACCACCGCGGCGGCGAGTGGCAGTAATTCACGTGAAGGGTGTCGTCAGGTGTGATCACTGCTCGCGTCGTCGCCCCCGACGTGACCAGTACGTCTGGACCGCCGAACTCCCGCCAGTCGACGTCCTCCCACTGTGCGTACTCGAACACGCGTCCGAATCGCTGCTGTAGTCGTCGAACAGAGGAGTAGTCGAGAGACGAGGTCACGTCAACGAATGACACGTCGCCGTAGGGGTTCGAGTCCGCGGGATCAGGCTCGCCGATCGTGTGGACGGCGTCGACGCCGAGAGCTTCGGCCATCTTGGTGACGAGATACTCCGCGCCGCCCCACGCGTTCACGTGCCAGTGAGCGAGGGTGACATCGAGGTTGTCGATGTCGACGTCGTCGGTCACAGCCCTAAGGAATCGGGAGTCAGACAAAAGGGTGCCGGGAGAGTGTCACCACTTCCACACACCATACAGGTACCCACCACCAACACACCCAGTAAACACCAGTAACATCACCAACTGCTCCACGGCCGCCGCCGATGGCGACCGCACCAGCCCCTTCACCCGGCCCGGAACAGACTCCGTCACCAACTGCCCCAAG
>Ga0306886_100672_pt1 | contig 12239 bp, 8 predicted proteins | sample AntDeeMetagen136_FD_190444 | JGI IMG/M metagenome (GOLD analysis project Ga0306886, IMG submission 190444) | Saline lake microbial communities from Deep lake, Antarctica - Metagenome #136 (v2) (version 2) | ecosystem: Environmental > Aquatic > Non-marine Saline and Alkaline > Saline | place... | reverse complement strand
CCTGTTCGACCGTAGTGAGGGTGTTTTCACCCCACGAGAACAGGGCGTGAACCGCGAACCGTAATATCCCAACTCAGCGGCGCGGTGCCGTGGGATTCCCGCGTCTTCAGGCGCGGGAGGACGTCAACTCCCTCTCGAAGAGGATCGTCAACGCTATTCTAATTTGTTTGATGTTATCCGAGAACAGGGTTCGGGCAAATATACGTCTTATCTTGATGGAACTCCGATTTATCTCAAAACTTCTGGGGGTAATTCGATACCTGTAGAGATGACTGCTAAACAAATTTCACATGCAGAGGATAATGTGATGTATGTCCATATGCGTGTTGTGAGTCAACAAAAACGATATGAGGTGTCTCTACGCAAGGTGAATGATATTACTGCTGATTTGTTGAATTTTGAACTGACTGGGTTTGATGATGTTGCTGAGTTCGTTGTCGACCGTATTATAGAGGATTTAGATTATACGAATGGTTCTATATTTTTGTACGATGAAGTAGAATCTAAACTTGAACCTAGTTATGTCTCAGGAGATGTTACTGATGTAGTTGATTCAGTACCTGATTTTACTCCGGGCAATTCAGTAGCATGGGAAGCGTTTAGTAGTGGTGAAATACAGATATATGATGATATTCGGAATTCTGACCATGTTTATAATTCCGAGACACCGATTCGTAGCGAGCTTGTAGTTCCTGTTGGTAAATATGGAGTACTACTCATTTCAGATACAGTTGCATCTGCATTTGATGATGTTGACGTTAAAATGGCAGAGATTCTATCTTCTACTATACAGGCAGCTTTCGAGAATACAGAACTTGAAGCGAAAAAGAAAGAGCGGGAAAAACAATTGAAATATGAGAGACAGCAGTTGCGGCACGCTGAGGAACTAAATGATAGGATTCGATCTTTGAACGAAGTGTTGGTTGGGGCACACTCAAAAGATACAATCAAGGCTCAGGTTTGTCAAGGTCTGGCTCAACTATATGGTTTTGATTCTGCGTTCTTTGGCAGTCTGAATGAAGGACATAACGAGATGCAAATTGATGTCGATCACAATGTTTCTGATGGATATTTCGACCTTGTTGATCTATCCGTGGATGAAGATAACTTGTATCCTCCTATAGCGGCTTATCGCAATAATGAGATCGTGTCTGTTGACTATATGGGTCAAGGTATTTTTGATCAAGATTGGAAAAAAGAAGCGATAAATCAGGGGTTCAAGTCTATGATTAGCATCCCGATTACACATCATGAGTATGTGTATGGTGTGTTGACGGTCTTCAGCACAGAAACAGACAATTTCGGTGATACAACATCCAATATTCTACGTGAATTAGCTTCGCTTATTGGTTATTCGTTTAATACAATTGAACAGAGGATAGCTCTTACGAGTGATTCTCAAGCCGAGTACGGCTTCGAGATTACTGGTCAAGAAGATACTTTCACAAAACTTTCTTCTGACTTAGATGCCAAAATAAACATACAGAATTTCGTTCTCAAATCTAACCCTTCGAATGATAATACTGCTTTGTATCTCGTACATTGTAATGTGAATGGTGTTGATCAATCTGATGTGATTAATGCAGCTGATGATTTAGATCGTATAGGTTCTATCAGGCTGATTGATGACGAACCTAATCTGTACGAAGTTGTGTTTGAGTCTGGTTCTATAGCAACTGAAATTGCCGAACTTGGTGTCCGTGTTGGCTACGTGGAAGTTGATTATCAAAAGACTGTGGCTCACCTTACAGTGCCTCTAGATGAGAGTAAGAAAGAGCTTGTCAATAAGATACAACGGAAATTGGGTGATGTTTCCATTAAGACTGTTGAACATCCTGTTTCTGAGCATCCTGTACCATGGAAGTCTGTTCTAGATGATTCTCTAACTGATAGACAAAAAGATATCTTACAGACTGCATACAAATTGGGGTATTTCGAATCTCCCCGTCCTGTGTCTAGTACTGATCTTGCGGATTCATTCGATATAGCTCAACCAACAATGTCTCGACTTCTTAGGATGGCTGAAGCAAATCTATTTGAAGCTATTTGGGATTGATGTTTTTCGATATTATTCGGTCTTCACTTTTCTCTGGTTTTTTTCTTCTTACCAAGCGTTGTAATGGGTGTTCCTATACCACTTGGTAAGAACTATTTTGTTCCCGTATTGTATACTCATCTTGCTTTGCCACACCTTAGAGGGTGTTTCAGCCTTCATCAAGAGTTATGTTCCGTTGATTGTGTGTGGGATTTTTATTGTGGTTGGGTAGCCAGTTTTCCGAAAGTATAATGGCTGTTGATAGGAATATACCTGTTACGTCTCTATCAATGACTTTGCAAACTGGTGTTGCTGGCGAGACAGATACTGGCTTCCAGTTGATCGATGACGTTATTGGTAGTGTAGTGGCTAGTCTCTCTGCGTTTGTTGATATTATTGTCGCTATCTTCAGAGTCTATCTTATCACTACGACTAGTATGATGCTCGCCCTGTTTGTGTTATTCCTTGTTTTCTATTTTGCAGGGTATTGGCCCGATAGCTATGGGAATAAGCTCGCTTTAGTTCGTGTCCGTAGGTCGTTCCTCGGGGTGTTGGCTTTGTTCGCACTCTTCCCTATCCTGTATGTTTCGATGTGGCTATTCACTGGGTTTCAGGACCCTGATTTGGAGTCTGGTCAACTTCCAGCTGATGGCGTGTTCGGTACTCCGTTTGAAGATCGGTTGATTGGCCCGGAGCCGGTAACAGCTAGCGCACAGGAATTCGTTGATGGGATGATTAATCTCTTTACTGCTTACTCGCTGACTGTCCCTTCAGTTTTCCTTGCTATATTTATACTAATAACTACCCTGTATCGGTTTACTGCTCTTCCACAACGGTTGGGTGCTGATCCGGGCCTTCTTTCGGGTCTTAGTTCTCGACGGTTCGCGATGGTTTTCTTCGCATCGTCAGCTGTTTCTGTGCCATTTTATCTAGTTGCTTGGTTCGTTACTGGACTTCAATATCCAGATGCTCCTGGTGATCAATTGCCTGAGGACGGCTTGTTCGGGACTCCATTGGAAGACCGTTTGATCGGTCCTAATATTGGTGAAGGTGGTCTCGGATATCTAGCTGAGTTTCTGTCTAATATAGTTCACACTTACCAAGTTACAGTGACGTTCTTCTTTATCTCGTTTTTGACCTTCTTAGTGATTCTGTTCTTTTTCACTAAGTGGCCGGGATATGAAGAAGTACCTCAAGAACGCATCTATCAAGCGGCTATTGCGATGGTGGTTTCGTTTGCTTTCATACCACTGTTAGAAATGGTTGCATGGGTTTCTGTTGGGTTTCGATCTTATCAGAGATCGTTTACTCGTGTTGCTCCGCAGGTCCCACTTCCGTATGAACATCTGTTTATCGGTCAGTCACAGCATCCGTTCTTGGAAGAGCTTGCTGCTAATGAAGACCAACTTCAGGTTGTTCTAACCAATCTGGTAGAAATTCAAGTTGAAACTCTTCTGTATGTTGGTATTGCTGCTATTGTTGTAGGATCGCTTGTGATGGTGTTCCTCTCTCGGTTTGACTATATCAATACCACATTGGGGCGGAATACCTTCCGTGGTGGTGTGATTATCCTCATTGTTGTGTTCTTTGCACCATCTCTTGCTTCTGGAGCAGCTTGGGTTACAGCGGGAGATAATGCTATCCCACCGATCAATGAGGGGCCTCCTGGTTTCTCTAACAAGTGTGTCGATTTCGAGGATGGTTCGACTGGCGAATGGGAACTCTCTGAAGGTGATGCAGTGGTCAACCCGAATGATTGGGCCTTGGAGTTAGATGGTACTCTCACACGCACGTTGCCCCCTGTTAATTATGGTGAGCGTGTCGTTCAAGTCACACCGCTAAACCATGAACAAGATGAGTATACGGTTAGGATGTATGAAGAGGGCGATTTGGTTCTTGAGGAAAATGCCTCTGAAAAATCTGATTTCTACTATGACACCGATAAAGAACTGAGAGTTGAAGTCAGCTCTGAAGGTGATTCCATTAATAGAATTTGCCATGGGTTTGAGAATACGGATAATCCTAATCTCGCTATGGAGCTTCACGTTAACGATGGTGAAAAGTTCATTCTGCGCGATGGTGTTCCAATCAATTACACTGTCTTCAACATTGGTAGTACCGGCACTGGTCAACGGTTCGATGTAGGAACTGGTGCTGAAGGAACGAATTATTCTGGTGGGGACGCAATTTCCACTAAAAATTGGACCATGGCTCCTCTTGATGGCTCTGAACACCAAGATCGTAGAGTCACTCTTGATATGACTGATGAGAGGCTTGTTGGTGAAATGGTCTTAGCCTCTTATATTGATCCAGGGAGTGAGTTGTCTCAAAGAACTACTATTGACGACATCGATAGAGCGGTGATTAATGTTACATACGCCAATTTGATTTCGTCTCTATCTGTCGATGACGTGCTTTACGATAATAATGTCGACATCAACACCGGTGTTGAAAATAATGGGACTGCATATAGTGAGTCGGTAGTCTCCGATATCACAGTGCGGGATGAGAATGGCGATCTCGTTGGTGAATACACCCATTCTGTGTCCGAACTTGATCCGGGTGAACAGTCATCTGCGGTTTCCAATCACGTCTTTGAGACGCCCGGTGAATATAGCGTGAAGTTTGAAACACCAGATTCGTTGTTCCCAGAAGGGAATGTTCGAAATGAGACGATTCTTGTTGAAAGCCATGACCTTCGAGGTGAATTGAGAAACGTCAGCGAAGAATCTCGTGTTGATACTGAAACTGAATTCGATGTTGTTGTGGATAATGAAGGGAACAAGGAATTGCGTGATGAGACCACAGCTGAAGTGGTTATTCGAGATTCTGGTGGTGACGTTGCTGAGAGACGTAACATTACCGTTCCTCCGTTGGCTGTCAATGAGACCTTCGTTAGCACTGAAACAGTTACACTAACTCAGGGGGGAGATCACAGTATTGATCTTGATGTGGATGATGAACTTTACCCAATCGGTACTACGGATAGTGATTCAATCACGGTTATTGGGCCTACATTGGGTGGGTCTGTAACTGCTGATGATATCCGAACAGGCGGTGAAGTAGATATCCAAACTATCACCCGTAATGATGGTACTGATACCGTTGAAGCTACCACTGGTTATCTCGCAATCTATGACAGCACTGGGTCTCTCGTTGATGATATGGATCTTAATATCCCGTCTCTCCAACCGGGAGAAACCTACCGTAATGGTTCGATAGACACTGTGATTGAAGACAGTGGTGACTACACTGTTGAATTTGAAGTCGATGATACACCTGATGCAAGTGGGTTCACCGATAATGCTACTTTCGAGGCTAAGTTCTCTGAGCTTGGCGTGAATGTAGATGCTATCTCTCAGAGTGGTACTGATGGGGCCTTCATCGATACCACTCTGAATAATAACGGGACTGGAGATAGTGACCCAACTGATGTTCAGCTCCTTGTCAACAATTCAGATGGGGATACTGTCTACAGTGAAGTCTTGTCCTATGGTTCGATTGGTGCTGATAGATCTAGCACTCAACGGACTACGATCAACAATCTTGACGATGAAGGGACTCATATCGCGTTTGTTGAAGTTCAGCCCGCTGGCGATACTGATCAAGATACGTTTGCTAATACAGAGCCCGATCTCCTTGGTGAAGTAACTGCGAACAACACTCAAATCACCCGCTATGAAGATGAAGTGTTCACGAACGTTACTAACAATGGGACCGATCAACAGGATTCGACGACAGTTACTATTCGTGCGTATGATGAAGCCGATAATGTCGTGTACTCTAATTCATACGGAACTGGAGTGATTGAACCCGGAGAGTCTGCTGTACAACAGGATACCGTCCAATATCCCGATGTTGGGAATTATACGGTTGAAATGGAAGTGGATAATCCACAGGGCGATTCTAATATCTTTGATCGGACTGAGACCGTGCGGGTTGTAGACTCCGTAGTTAGTATTGAGACGGAAGCGGTGAGTACTCCAATCGCACCCGGCCAAGATGGTGAAATCGATGTCACGATAACGAATGATGGAAATACGGAAACAGATCCACAAACCGTTGAGAGTGAATATGTTGCTCCTAACGGCACTACAATATACGAGGATACGACTGATATTGGATCGATAACTCCCGGCGGTAGTACAGTAGTTAGCTTCTCTACTCAACTCAATACCGTTGGAGAACATACTGCTGTTGGGTCAATTTCGGATGTTGGTGTATCTGATTCTGCTACGATTGAAGTCGTTGAAGCTGACCTCATCACTCGCATTGAAGGAACTGATATCAAAAGAGGTGAGACTGTCGACGCCACAGTCTCCTTCGAAAACACTGGGACAGATACTAGTTCATCACAGACCGCATATGCGGTTCTGTACGATAATGCCGGGAATGAGATTGAACGGCAAGAGGTCTCCGTGAGATCGCTTAGTCCTGGTGAAACTCAGTCTAGTAATCCGTTCACTAGTGAGTTGAATGATCTGGGATCGTATGATCTGTATTCGTATATTGATTCTCCAGATCACGATGCTGAAAACTACGGAAGCTTTGAGGTGACAGATAGTGATCTGCGTGCTAACCTAGTTGCAAGTGACGTTTCTGACACTAATGAGAATACTGTGTCTGTAGAAGTGACTAATGATGGTACTGGCTCTTCCGAATCGACGACTGCTGAATTCGATATTACTGATCCCTCTGGGACTGTAGTGAAAGAAGAGACACTGAATATCCCAAGTGTGTCTTCTGGTTCAACCCATACCCAATCTGTGAGCTTTACTGCTGATCAGGCTGGTACCCACACAGCTGAAATTGATGTTGATGCTCCGTCTGAACCGGCTGGCAGTACAGCTAGTACTGATTTCGATATCACGTGGCCTAATCTCACTGTGCAAATCGAACGTCAGTCTGAGGTTGTTGAAGATAACAATGCAGACTTCAATATCCAAGTTGACAATGTTGGTCCCGGTCAGAGTGAGTCTACAACAATGTATGTGGATATCATTGGCCAATACGGAAACACGATAGAGACATACGAGTTAGAAGTTCCATCCATCTCGTCTGGTTCGTCCCACTCGACGACTGTGAATCACCAATTTGAGCGTCCGGGTGAATATCGGGCAGAAGCCAATGTGATCGATAATGAATTCCCAGAGGGCAGTGTGGACCAATCAGATTGGGTCCGTATCGTCCATGGAGATCTCGAAGCTGGTGTTCAGTGGGATAGTAGTACCACTGCTATTGGTGACTCAGAAACGTTCTCTGTATATGTTCAGAATGTAGGGAATGATGTTTCTGATCCGACCACCGCTGACGTTGAAGTGCTTGATGGTGACGGATCTGTTGCACTTGAACGCGAAATCAATGTGTCGTCTCTCAACACTGGAGATACGGAAGTGTTTGAATTCACTCCAACATTCCAACAGGACGGTACTGGTAATGCAACGGTGAACGTTGACTACCCAGCATTCCCCATTGGCACTGAAGCCCACCAGACAATTGAGATCCAGTCGCCAGACCTGCGTGCTGATGTCACCTTCGAGGATGTCTACTATAACGATTATACCGAGATCACGGTTGAGGTTACGAATGAAGGAGCCGTAGCATCTGAATCGACCAATGCTGTACTCACTGCGGAAAATGTAGAAGGTGATCGAGTTGTTGAACGCCTGATTCACGTACCTGCTCTTGGACCGGGTGATTCAGATACGACTGTGAAAACCCAACTCATTTCGGACAAATGTTGGAGAACGGAGATGAGTTGTGCCCCCGGTGCTGAACTTGGTAGTGAGGGTATGTTCACCGGGTTTGTTGATGTCGAAACCGATTATGCCCCTGAAGGGTCTACTGACTCAGATACGTTCTACGTCGAATAAGACGAATGACTGTTTACACTGATCGGCTACAAGAATAGGCTCAGGCGGATTCGAACCACCGATCTCAGCCTTGTAAAGGCCGCGTCATAACCACTAGACCATGAGCCTTCGTGTTATTATGGTGTTTCTTTCCGTTGATAATACTTTTCCTCTCTGTCGAAACCTCTTTGATGATCACATATGAAGTTGGGTTATGAATCTGTTTCGATGGTCGATTGTAGGACTACTCTGTTTTGGTGTTATTGGTGTCGGACTATCTACTGGTATAGTTGAATTTGATCAGGGCCAATCATTCGAGTATGAATCTGCTACTGTTACTGCTGTCGACAATGAGAGTCGGGAATTGGCAACTGTTGATGTGCGTATAGCTGATACGGACTCTAAACGATATCTTGGGCTTAGTGATACCGAATCTCTGGGTGCTGATGAAGGAATGTTATTCGTCTATGAGACACAACAAGAGCCTACTTTCGTAATGCGAGATATGAGTTTCCCCATTGATATTGTCTTCATTGGTAGTGATGGGACCGTTACTACTATTCACCACGCTGAAGCCAATGATGATTCTCTGTTTGAGGGAACAGCTCAGTATGTTTTAGAGGTTCCGTATCACTACACAACAGAGAATGGCATTCAGGTTGGAGATCGGATTGAAATCCCCGAACGATTTAGCTAAACATTAAGACTGCCCAAGCTCCAGCGAAGTCTCCAATCGTTACTGCTGCGATCAGACCTAACCAGAGTGGGACAATCAGTGGGAACGCTGGTAAAACTCTCAACTCTTCGTTTTCTACAAGATGCTCAAGTGTTCGTCTAAATTCGTTTGGCTTTGTCCCGTATGCGTCGTGATCGATGGAGTCAAGGAACGTTTCTATACCCCATTCGTCGTTCTGATCTATCTCTTCGATGAATTCTGCTTTCTCTTTGCCACCGATCTCGAAATACCCTGTCGCTGCAAAGTGATTTTCCGTGGGTTTTGAGTATATTGCTCCGTTTTTCACTTTGTACGTCTGGCCTATACTTTCGGGATTTCGGTATTCGTTTGGATTCGTCAATAGCTGTTCCAATCGAATGCCTCTCCATCGCAGGTACATTCGTAGAGCGTCTGTATCTAGGTAGAATGGATTGTCGTCTCCTTTCTCGCTCTTGAGTTTCCCTGTGACTGATTCAAGATTTGCTCTACGGACCAATTTAGAGGTGAATAGGCTGAATGAACGATCTCCCTTTCTGTAATTGTTCACCCACATCAATAAGGGATATGCACCTGCTAACAGCATCCCATTCATCACAATGGATACTGCGGTGATTGAGAGAGGCCCTTCGAGGATCGGTAAGGTTGTGTTGAGGGTTTCAATAGGGTACGTTATCTCGGTGGGGAATAGAAGCCCTATGATGAATAATCCCTTAGCATCAGCACCTCCTAATTCCCCACCAATGAATAGAACACCTGCTATTGAGCCTATTGTTGATGGAATGATGATGAGCCGGGTTACTGTTGTAACATCTTCAGCTGTTCTCATTGGAGTGATTTGGCCTACCTGCCACATTGATGCTACTGCGCCTACAGCTAGTAGAACTACCCATAGACGCGGGTCGACACGACGGGTATGATAATCCATCCATGCAGCCCATGCAAATGCCGGGAGTGCAAGTAGCCGCAGAAGATTTGGTCCGTTTTCAATCACGTTGTTGATGACTCTCGCTAGTCTAATTATTTTGTTGATTTCAGGCTGGTGTGCCTGATTACGATTCGAGATCTGGTCTCTGTTCGTTGGGTTCTTACCAGCCCATTTGAATAGGGTGTGTCTGAACGGCTGGTAAGAATTGATTGTTTATCCCCACTGTGCTAATTCTGATTGTTCCATTACTTTAGAGACTGGACAAGCAAAGCACCATTTGTAGTGTTTGTGGATTTCTTTGGTTTCTCTGTTTCCTGGCGTTGAAGGTGGTGTAATGCTAATCGCGGTCCAGCCTTTGTCTCGTAGAGCCTTAATCATCGACCCATTAAAGTCAGCTCTCACATAGGTGATGAGGAAGTCGACTTTAGAATCACAGGCTTCTGACTGGACAAAGAATTCTTGGCTTCGTGCCATAGCACAGCTTGCTAGGTTCGCCATCCGTTCACCCAGACAGATCCGGTTTGCCTCGACTGCTTCATCCCCGATCACGACCCGGCTTTCGTGGATGTCCTCTTTTTCGACTTCTCCGAATAGGTTCTTAGCTCGTTGCCTAATCGCCTTTGGGAGGTCGTCGAGTTTTTGATCTGAATAGTATTCAGGGACGAGGTTTCCTTCCTCGTCGAAATTCATACTTTTGCGAGAGAATGGCGGGAGTCGCCATGTGACTGCACCCATCAGGTTTGATTGATAATATAGACCGTGATTTGCACAGGTCGCATTGTGTAGGTCTCCGTTCATATATCCGTGATGTGCATCATAGATCTCCTCGGCTCGCTGTTTAGTAATTGGTTCGGCCCATACTTCATCAGCGAATTCCATTCCGAGTGGGGCCGTGAATGGGGAGATATTTCCATCGCGATGGATCGGGCAAGTGCAGTTCCCATCCATCTGTTTGTGTTGAAAAGCACCGTTGGTCGTGGGTGTAGTAGTCGCTTCCTTACTAATGGTTTGGCCTGAAGACATGATTATTTTAGTTTTAGTCTGGTATAGTATGAGCCGAAAAACAGTGGGCTACTGTTTAGGGTGCCTGTGCTTTGTTTTCGATTTCGTTGAAGCCAGCAAGCTCAAGCCCACGCATGAACGCTTGCAGCTCGTCTTCGGTGAATGCTTCACCGATGTCGCTTTCGAATTGCTGTTCTACACTTCCGTCTTCAGTGGGCTTCACACGGATTCTGTGGCTTGCTTCCCCATTCGGGAATTCTCCAGTGATCCGGTGGACGATTTCGAAATCGTCTCCGAGTTCGTCACTGTAGGTGTTGTTGAGTCGCGTTACAACCTGCTCGATAGTTCGGGAGGTCATGTGGTCGTCAGTCATGTATTAATTGCTGTTTAACTGCGGTTAGTTGTCTGCTACTCTGCTTTGAGGGTCACTGCAACCATCTCAAATCTTCCACTTCAACCGAGATTCAAAAATACACTCAATCTTCACCTTCACCCACTGGAGTTCTCTGCTGGGTTGGGTTGGGTTTCAGCTTCGATTTCTCCGTCTCTGTCTGGTTCCACTTTATCTAACTCATCTTCTTCTATGGATTCGTCTCCATGAATGAGATCTTCAATACTGGCGTCGACTCCGGCGAGGAGGTGTTCTTCTTCGGCAACACCGAGGGCTTCACGGTCACGTTGGATATTGAGATATTCTCTGATTGTTTTTTGTTTTTCTCGTTCAACTAGGTACTCTTTGATGTCATCTACACCTACGTCTAGGATAACAATAGCGCCAACCAAACACAGGATGATGGTTGCGATGGCGTTTCCCAGTGATGTGATTATGGTTCCGATGGTCATAGTTGGTATATTTGTGGTTGTTTAGGTGTTTAAATCTGGTTTTCTGTAATGTCAGTATGAGACCAGTGTTCGTCTGTAGTCACATGGTTCTCGCGAACATATTTTCCCAGCCGGTTACTGAATTGATCGTAATGGAACGGGAACTTGGATCGGACTACGATTCCTTCTCCACCGTTTTCAATAACCTCTCTTGCGTGGTTGATACAGCATCTTCTCTGTGTATCTTAACCAATTTTCTTCTATTTAATACCACTCAAAATGCATTTCAAAAACTAACATATTATTATTATTATTCTTCTGTATTCCTGTTGTAGTTTACTGTTCTTGACAATAACTTTATTAAGTGTCCCTCTTTTATCCTCATATGCGGCACCGAGATTCAGAAAGGGAATTTGGGGAAAACACGTTGATCGAAGAGTTGCGGGGGAATGCCTACCACTGGGGATGGGATCTGGAGGCTACCATCTCCGGTGAGTTTGGCAATTATGCACTCAAATACGATACTGGCGAGGATATTCTGTACTGTACCGCAAAGGAATATATGTACCGCGAGATGGCATCTTTCCCTAAACCTGTAGTGCTGCGAGCTGTCGATCACAAGCGACCACTGGTGATATTTTTCGGTGAAGATCCAATGTTGGGGTCTGCGTATGTTTTCCGCCCGGATGTAGTCAAAGAGGAAGGTGTGCCTAATACCCAACAGGTGCCATTACCAAAGCGGGCTCAGTGGTTAGATATATCGATAGATCGTGGTGTAATCCTTGGTGACTATGTTAGTGGACGGAAGGCTCTACCGCGTTGATTTGACTGTTTGTGTAGGCTTTCACATATGAGGTTGTTCACCCAGGTCCTTGTCTGGGTGTAATT
>Ga0306886_100623_pt1 | contig 13271 bp, 10 predicted proteins | sample AntDeeMetagen136_FD_190444 | JGI IMG/M metagenome (GOLD analysis project Ga0306886, IMG submission 190444) | Saline lake microbial communities from Deep lake, Antarctica - Metagenome #136 (v2) (version 2) | ecosystem: Environmental > Aquatic > Non-marine Saline and Alkaline > Saline | place... | reverse complement strand
CGAGCTCGTCGTCAGTCATCCAGATCTTGTATTGGTCCTCTTTCTGGGTCGCTTCCTTTCTCATGTAACCTTCTACGTACAAGTTTGCATTAAAAGCATACTTCTCCATGCCGATCACGCCGAATAGACCCCTATTTTAGCTCTGTTCGTGCCGACTTCTTATACAAGTAGGAAAACACTAAAGACCCCAGAGTATAGACTGGTTAGTAAGCGCGGAGATCGGCTTCCAGAGAAAGCCGCCCGAGTTGAGGCTCGGACGACGCGCTGCCACGTATGACAGCAATCGAAGATACGAGCGCCGCCCGACTTGAGGGTGACGCACCGACAGCAGCACAGACTCAGTACTTCACAAAGCCGTCTTGGAGAAATGTAGTCGCTGAAAGTGTCTCTTTGATTCCCTTTGGGGTGAGCAATTCAACGGGACTGCAATCCAACCGCGATCCACAGATTAATCAATCATCAGTGGGTGAGTTATAGAAAGCGAATGATGCCTTACGTTCCTTTCAATTGGGGGTGTCTTTGTTCATGAACGAGACGTGCGAGTCTGCTGTCGAACTTGAGATGCTTGCGTCCGGGATGGCAAAACAGCATGAGAACTACTTAGATGCACTTCAGGAACTCATAGACAATTCAGTCTCGGCGTTTGTTAAGAGTGAATCCTACTTCGAGAATCCTGCGGAACCGATTAATCTCTCTTTGATGTTTGTCCGTGGGGAGAACACCATTACAACCTACATCTCGGATAATGGCCCCGGAATTACACGAAATAATTTACAGACTGAGGTTTTTCGCACCGGAAATAAAGAAATATCTGAAGGAATCTTGAACAACGTGGGGTGGGGACTCAAAGCAAGCCTTGCGTGGTTTGAAGAGTCGCTTAAACAACGCAACCTTGGAAATCAGAGTGACTGGTTCACGCTTATCACACAGACAGAGACCAGTGATTGTCTCCGTGTTGATGGGCCGATAACGGGCGATCTTCCAATTACAGATGACGTTGAGAGCGATTGGGATGTTGGAATTCCAAATCGATATTCTGATCTGCTTGAAGCAGACCACGGGACACGAGTGCACGCAACATGCGCACGAGATCAATTCGATGATGACGTGTGGCCATCCGCGGAATCACTCGGCACAAAGGTTCAGTATATCCGTGAGCGCCTTGGCGTGATGTTCCGTCGGCTCCTCTCAGCACATGAAGATAACCAAATAGCCGTCAGCTACCACGACCTCGAAACAAATGAGAAGGGATCTTTCGACGTCGTGCCAATTTGGCTGGAGTACGATGACGATGAGTCAAAGAAGGCCCACGAGTTTGAGGTGAAGATATCGAACGGTCAGCGATACGATGTCCAGTATGAAGCCGGGACATTAGATATAGATGCGATGACGGCCAAAGCGGAGGAGCAATATCCGGATCTCCTCACGCAAAGTGGGAAATTCAGATATCGATATCGACCGAGTCAAAACCGGCAAGGGATAGATATCTATGCCAACGGGCGGTTGTTGATGACGTCGGTGTTTGAGGAGATCTTCGACCTCACCCGAAATAACCAATATAACTACTTCGGTGGCATTCTCCAGATACTTCCGAAGGGGGAGACGAGTGAGGTTCCAACGGACAATAAGAAGACTCGACTCGACACGAACAGTGAACTGTGGCGAGAAATCCGAGAAGAGGTATCAAATGATGAGCTCTTACCGGATGGAAGAGATTATCGACGAAATATCTCGAGTGGGGGTGCATCAGCTCCCGAAAATGAGGAACCGACTGCCGAAGTTACAGATACGGAAGCCACCTCGTGGACGTTTGACGACGATGAGGAGATTTTCACAATGCATAACGGAGACGCTCGAAAAGCAGTCTCCGAACTTCAGACCCTCATTAAAGAAGAGAAAGGGAAGGACACCTTTCTGGATGCAACTGTTACGTCTCCGCCGTATTTCGATCTGAAGGACTACGGGTCAGACGATACTAATGAAGTCGGTCAGCATGGATCGTATATTGAATACTTAGACGAACTGAGGGCTATCTTTGAGCATGTCTATTCCATCACGAATGAAGATGGGTCACTCTGGGTTGTTGTCAATACATTTCGGCGGAATCATGAACTCATCCAACTTCCGTTCGACATCGCTCGTGTATGCCAAAACCTAGAGCAAGGGATGGAGTGTTCGAATTGTGAGAACACTGTACTAAGAGGGGTTGAGGTTCTGGATGGACCGGGGACTGCTTGCCCACATTGTGGAGGGTCGATATCAAGTGAGGCCTCCTGGATACTGCAAGACATTGTCGTTTGGAATAAGAACAAGGCGCTTCCATACACGAAAGAGGGTCGTCTCCGAAACGTCTTCGAGTATGTGCTGTGCTTTAGCAAAAGTTCTGAGTTTGCCCTTGAAATGGATCGTATCCGCGAATCTCATCCGAGCACATTCAAACGCTGGTGGGCTGACTACCCGGAACGATATCACCCACTTGGCAAGCTCCCTGAGAATATTTGGGAGTTTGAGCCTCCTACTCGGGGATCGTTCAATGGTGGTGTCGATGTGTTTGACCACCCTGCCGCATTCCCACCCGGACTCATTGAACGAATTCTGACCCTTTCGACTGATTCAGGTGATGTCGTGTTGGATCCCTTTGCGGGCTCAGGAGTGACAGTAGCACAGGCGGAACAAATGGACCGCAAGGGTATCGGTTTCGAGCTCAACGAAGAATATTGCGAATCCTATCCCGAGCTCAAGGACCATCTCCAGGAGCAACAGACAACGGCAGAGGCAAAGCCGACACAGGAAAAACTTGATCGGTTAATCTGTGGGCTCCGCCAGACGAAGTATGCCAGGGAATTAATTCGGACACTCGGTGGAGAGCTAGGGTTCGCGAAGCTGTCTCAGCTAGATATTCATAGCGTCTTCCTCGTGAGTCGGGAACTCGGATACCAGACGGTTGGACAGGACGTCCATGGTGAAATGGATCTACTACTGATTGTCGATGATGAAACAACGGCCCGAACCGCCCTTGAGTATCAGAAAAGTGCGGAGGAATCAACTACACTCCAGCCGTGTTCCGGATTTGGAATGAAGGCGCGGCCGATCGTTCTAACCACCCAAGAATTTCTGACAGAAATGAACGATGGCGCATATACGCATCTCCCTGAGGACCTCTATGTCTACGAAAACGGTCGTCACTACGTGTACGCCGAAGAGATTTCATTCAGTGATTGGACTGGAATGAATGAGAACATGGAATGGACACAGCGGTTCGCAGGCGATGAATTTCCACCGATCATCTCCAATATTGGAGTTGAGATCGACCATCCGGTTCAGTCGATGGAGACGCTATCACGGTCTCTCTCAGGGGATCACGAACTTTGGGTGAATACCTCATCGGGTGACTCAGAGCATACCGTTATTGAATCCCGTTAATCTGCTAAAACCCTCCATGAATAGTTAGATTTTAAATGTATGCATATGCGAGTAGACGACTGGACAGTACCAACCCCTTTATTGGTCATCCTACCTTCGTCAGGAGTATCGAATGACCGATGAGCAGGATTCTCGGTTCCGAATCTACCAACACGATGCTCGAGAGCTGAAGTCACGCCTCGAAGCAGCGTTCGACGATACGGATGGCCTTGTCGACACGATCATTACGTCGCCACCGTATGCGGATTTGGTTGATTACGGCGATCATGAAGAGCAGGTCGGGAAACAGGATTATGAGGACTTCCTTGAGGATCTTCGATCTATTTATAAGCAATGCTACGATATCGCTGCTGAGGACTGTACGCTGTGGATAGTCACTGACACGTTCCGAGCAGATGGAAGAGTTATTCGGCTTCCCTTTGATATCGCGGACGAGCTCGAGAACTTACAGAATCACGAGACGTGTCTGGAACAAGATTGTAATGGATGCCTCCAACGGAATCGGGGAGATGGAACGCTCATTTGCACTGAATGTGGGGCAGTGCATAATCCGCTTCCCGAGTCCTGGCGTATGGAAGACAACATTATCTGGGATAAAGTTCGAACAAGACCATGGAATACGAAAGGGCAACTTAGGAACGTCCATGAGTACGTCACCATGTTTTCGAAGTCCGATGAATACACGTACAATAAGGACGCAATCAGAATCACTGACACCGATGAATTTCAACGCTGGTGGGTGAACTACCCTGAGCGATATAGCCCAAAAGGAATCGTTCCGAATAACGTCTGGCGGTTCCCAATTCCTAAGCAAGGACAGTGGGGACCAAAGGTAAGTTACCACCCAAGTCCGTTCCCAGAAGAGCTTGTGGAGCGGATTGTGCACCTCGCGTCCGATCCTGGAGACGTCGTTTTTGATCCATTCGCTGGAATTGGGACGACATTAGCGATTGCCGAAGCACTAGATCGGAAGCCGCTCGGGTTTGAACTCAATCAAGAGTATATCGATTACTACCAGGAGCATGTTCGTCCCACAGCCCTCGAAGAGGTAGGAAGCGTGCAATCAACGCTACAGGATGAGCAATCGGTGCTTCAGAAGAAGATCTACACTTTGCGGATTCACAAATATGCGTATAAGCTGTACCGGGAGCTAGTCAGGGGGGAAAACAGTAGTATTCACGAGGGGCAAATCAAGTTCATCCAGGCGCTTAGTGATCCCAGCGACTTCAGTGCAGAGACGAAACCAGATGCAAGGATCCAATTTGTCTGCGAATCAGTGGCTGATTTCGAGGATGTATCCCTGCATGCTGCCATGAAAGATATGCTCTCTGAAACGAAGGGTTCGGGTGATTACTATGGTGTCGAGTTTCATCCAGAATTTATCACGCTTAGTGACTACCGCTCGAGTCTGCAGTCTGATCCTCCAGAACTGATTGCTGACGGTGTCCATTTGTATCGGGATAAACATCACCATTGGGCAGAGGCGACGCTGTCGCTTGATGAGTGGTTCGCACAAACGACCAATGATGGGTGGCTCCAGTACTGGTCGAAAAATTGGCCTCCGCTCGTTTCAAATCTTAAGATCCAGGTTGATAATCCAATGGAGAATCGGGGAAAGGATTCCAGCGGCGAACAAACAGGATTGGAGTCGTTTGAGTAGATTAGACTTGTAGCTTTGATCCGTATTGTGTCTGACACCCTGACGCGATGAACTTCGTACAACGTAAAAAGTCAATCTGCCTTAATTCTCAATATCCCATTCTTCCTCAAAGAATTCCGTAGTGTATTCTGCCCGTGGTCGTTCTGGTGCGACTTCTTCGAATGCTCGGACGATATCTAAGAACCCGTGCTTAGTAGTGTGATATTGGTCCTTATATGCCGGAATAAGCTGTGTGTGGAATAATTCACAGAGATCGTACAAGTAGATTGTACTCTCTCCGATTGCTCCGATAAATTTCTCAACTGCACCGACAGAGTCGAATCGAATTTCGAGACGGTCCTCTCTCGTAGAGATACCAGGTTCGAGGCCGTGGCGCTGGAAATATCTAATAAGGTTTGGTTTCACTCGGATGTTAGGATGAGAGATGGTAATCCGTGCTGTTAGACTTATTCCATATCCGGTGTTGTTCACCGGTTGCTCATTGATTATCAGTGAAACCATGCCGTTTGCATCGAAAACGCCTGCAACGTAATCCGTCGAAATAGACTCCGGATACACCGGATCAGAGGCTTCAAATAGGTCGTTCGGAATCTCTATATCAAATTCGTTCTCGAAAAACTCGAGAGTATATTTTTTGTTAGTCCCATGCAGGTTCATATCGGTCCAGGGTTTATACAGTCGATAGAAGAGCCCCTCATTGCCGGCTATTGTCTTCCCTTTATACTCCTGGTTGAAAGCGACCAGATACTCCAACCGTTCAGCGATCTGAATAAATGTTCCGTCACCAAGGTCACGAAGCGTCTGAATATCCTCGGCCTTACTTACCAATATCTCGTGCGGGACACCTTCTGAGTCACGACGTTTATAACGATGGTCAATTCCCTCACTATCGAAAAATTGGCTTATGACTCCAAGTAGAATTTCCGACTTCCGCAGCGATATATTTACTTTTGCATCAAGGCCGTACCCATTCCCCGATTTATATGGTACCAGGGAGGGTCTCGAGAGGTAATCAATTAGCCCCAGTACGTACTCTTCATCTAAATCGATATCCAACGAAGGCTTACTGTACATAGGTTGAGAGCTGTGATTGCTGAATTAGTTTCCCAGTCTCTTTCGGTTCCGTAGCAGCAATATCCTTCTCTCGATATTTTTCAAGACGGTTCTCATCAGCAGTGCTGAGTAGATTCACGTCGAATCGTATCTCCAAAGACTCGATCTGTTCATAACAACAGCGGGCTTCACCAGCACGGTTTTGCTTCGCATATTGGTTGGCTTGTAAACGCAGCGCCTTGGATAGTCCTTTTTTTCCCTCATACCAGGGTAGAACAGTCCGATATTCCGCAGCAGATCGATCAATCAGTTGCCAAAACTCCTCGTCAATGGAGACACCAGACCGAAGATCCTTAGCCAGTCGATAGAACGCTTCTCCTAAGGCCTGAGCAACTAGCCTCTCATGAGCTTCATTATCTGCAAAGGTACTCCGAACATCTGTGAGCGCACTAACTACTTCTTGTAATATAGTACTATTGGCATCAACTAATCGTGCATCACCGATTGTATTCGCAATCGAGTCCTTAACCTCGTCGTCATCACTGTTCCTGTAATCGTCCGCAAAATCTTCAATAACCTCTGCCCACGGGACAGACTCATCAAGCGTGACGATTTGATAATATTGTTGTGACTCAAATGAATCGCTCGACCATGTTATCTTCCCATCGAGATTGATGCGATAAAGCGGGTCTTCGCCCGACTTCTGACAGAACTCTACTTGCGATTCCCCATCGACAGTCCTCCACTGAGGAACCAATCGATCGGCGATATCATACTCATGCCAAACGACTTCTGTATTGCGCTGAATATCAAGAACTCGAGCTGGTTCTCCGTAGGGACAAACCACAACAAAGTCACCGTCCGATGAAATATCGACAGTGGGCGCACTCACATCCATATGCGACTCGAATACACGAGCCTCATCTCTGTCAAACACCGAAACCGTAGCGCCAGTCGATTCGCCATACTCAATCCAATCCGCGAGAACAACATCCCCAGCTTCAGATACCCCAACCGATCGAGGTTCTGGCGGACGCCGAAACCAGCAGACGTCATCCTCCTTTAGCAGAGCTAGATACCCCTCCTCATCACTGCTATCAAACTTCGCACCCACTTGAAACTTTCCAGACTTCGAGGGATGAATCATCAGTTGAACTTCTTCCCCACCTAATCTAATCGATTCCCACGATGACATGTATCGGTTAGTCTGAACTTTGCTCTTGAGCCAGTTCGATCACGTCATCGGACAGCTCACCCAATGGATCTCCGGGCCCGAATACCTTACTGTGGAGTTCAGTAATACCACCGTTCGCGTATTCCTCTGCGATCTCTTTGACTTGTTTCCCATCAATTAGAACATCCGTGGTTCGCTCTTCGGCAACGGCAATAGAGCGAATAGGCCAGAACGTCTGATCATTGAGGGCGCCACGATTGAATAGAGCACGTCCAGATCCATCGATTGGTGTCCGACCTGCTTTGCGTGATCCGTACGCTACAGCAAAGACGAATATCTCGTTCAGCTCCGCTTCAGTAAATGGCGATTCTTCGCTGTTTTGAAGCTCTTTGTAGAGATCATGCTTATCCTCCTGAATGTTGTAGTCCCGCCCTGGACTCGTATCCTCATATATTTGTTCACTCATATGGGACAACCTCCGTCACTTCGTCTGCGAAATCAAGCCTATATTCATTTGACATATGCGGCTTCATGTTCATTCGCACCTCATCCGTGTACTCTTCGTCAGTCATCAAAAATGTCATCTGGGTATCATTAATGTACTCCGGGAGGTTTTGAGCAAGTCGGCGTTTCGGAGTACTCGAAATCCGGCCCAGCGGTGTGTCAATAACCAGTGGTGCATTGAATCCGCTCACACTCGTGAGCGCGGCTAAGAACGAGAAAGCCAATACCTGCCGCTCTCCAGCAGACAGGGATCCGATTTTATTGTCGTTTCGAGGCCCTACAACACGGACTTGATACTCTTTGGTCAGAGATACGGTGTAGTTTTCTTCCTTCCAAATTATTTCATTAAAATACTCGTCCATCTTTGTCTCGATCTCCTCACGGACCGACGAGACGATATCATCCTTCATCGACTCAAGTTCATCTCGGGATGACTCGATGAATTGTATCTTTTTCAGGACTTCCGCGTTCTTTTCCTCCTTGGATACCTCCTCATTGAACGCCTTCTTTTTGTCATCTCGCTTCTCTTCCGCCTGCTCAATACGAACTTCGAGCTTTCCTTTACGTTCCTGGAGGTCCTCCAACTGGTCTTCGTATTCGGTTCGCTGTTTTTCGAGCTCTTGGACGTCCACATCCTCCGGGATGTCGTGCGCTTTGAGCTGTTCTGATATCTCGTTCAGCTCTTTGTTCTTTTGACGCTCTTTCTCCTCCAACTTGGCCAACTTCTGGCGCTTCTCAATCAGCGTCTCTGCGTGTTCCTCTGCATCTTGCAGCATCCCCGGGATTGCCATCTTCCCCTCAAGATTGGTTTCGACGACAGTTGACATCTCTTGCTGGAGGCTAAGCAGGTGTTCTCGGTGGTCTTCAGTCAGGTCTTCTCCACAGATACACTCCCCCTTTTCGAGGAGTTCCTCGATGAAAGTGTCCTGAATTTTCGGGGGTAGCTTTCCTTGTTCGGATAGTTCCTTGAGCTCAGAAAGCGTATATTCGAGCGATTGAACCGCATATAGGGGCGTCCCAGCCTTCACAAGTTCACGACTAGCCTCTTTCCTAACTTCCTGTATATCGCCTCGGATATCCCCCAGCCTTTCTGTTAGGTATTCCCTCCGCTGTTGTTTTTTTCGGACCTCCGGATCTGCACTATCCTGGAGTCTGTCGTCAATTTCCCGGATGTGATCCTTGGTGTCAGAGATGTTTGTTTTCGTTTGATCCAGATCTCCCTTTAGATTATTGACCTTTTCCTTTGCGTTCTCGTACTCCTTCCGCTTCCTCTCAGCAGCATCGCCAACATCAGACAGTTCTTTCTCAAAGTCACCCTCAAAGGACCCGAGATGGTCAATCCCGTTTTCGAGCAATTCGATGTGGGAAACGTCGAGGAGTCCATCCTTCACCCGGTCCTTGTACCCCTCTCCGAAGAATTCGTCCAGGCGTTCGCCATCGAAGAGGAAATACTGGTGAACATGGACTGGGAGAATCTGGTTCAACCGGGTGCTAACATGCTCAACAGATTTCCAGTCGCCACCGCGTTTTTCTTTAAGTTGTAGATCACCGTACTGACTACTGAAACCCCCACCGTTCAGCTTAACAGTCTTGAAGCTGCGTGAAAAGATATACTCAGGTTCGTCTTCTCCCAGGGTAATTTCAATCCTGCCTTCAGCGGTCTCGTTGTCTCCCACTTCGTCGAGTGCTTTCCGATTAACGTAGGGATAAGACTCGAGTTCATTGTCCTTCGTTTCGTCTAGGTGACTCTCTTTTCCGTAGAGACAGAGCGTAATTGCGTTTAGAATATTTGACTTCCCTGCCCCGTTTTCTCCCTGGATTACGTTGACGGTTTTATCTCCTTCCGTTTGCAGCTTGATCTCGTTCTCACCCGCATATTGTCGATAATTCTCGAGCGTGAGAGATCGGATTTCAAGTCGAGACATTAGTTGTTAGATTCGTAGTTTTCCCAGTCATCGATATATCGCTGGAGATAATCGCCGAAATCATTCTTGTAATTTGGCTGTTGTTTATCTAGCTCAGCGCGTTCAAATCGCAGAACATCCTCGACGAAATTCCGGACTTGGTCGTCGTCGATTTCATTGACTTTTTGCAAGATGAGTTCATTGACATCCTCCCGTTCCATGACATAGGAATACAATAGTGTACTACTTATAGCTTTAGAATATTGATGAGATTGTCAACTAGTTATTCTTCTTCATCGACCGAGATTTGATATTGAATCCGAAGGTGGCCAATCTTGTTTCGGGCTTCGACTTCATTCATCGCGCTCGCTGCAAACTCCTCAAACCTCCGCAGTTCTTTCTTAAGAATCCCCTTCTCGCTTTCCACGAGCTGGGCATCTGGGTTGGTTGTCGGAACGACGATAAAGTCAAAGATAGTTGATTTCTCCTTCCCCGGGAACTGCCGAAGCACACGACCACGGCGTTGTACGAACTGCATTGGATTCCCAGTATTGGACATCAAAATGGCTTGTTTGGTAGCCCGAACGTCGACCCCCTCATCTAAGCATTTCATTGCGACAAGGGCATCGTATCCACCATCCTCAAACTCAGTCAAAATACGTTCGCGCTCATCACTATCTTCGTGATAGGTGAATTTGTGTTGAACCAATCCTTCCGCATTGAGGATTTCCTGAACATGTTCAAGTTGTTCAGAGTTCGTATAGACAAGGAGATGATCAACGGGGTCTAGCCTATTGAGGGCGGAACGAAGGCGGCCATATTTATTCTCGGCTGACTTGATGATATTGGCTCGCTTCTGTGCTAACCGTTCCCTGATTTCGTCATCGGCGTCTTCATTGTGTGCGACTTTCGCAAGGCGGTGGGAGAGTTGGCGATATTCTTCGAGCTCCTCTGCAGTGAGCTCAACGATAATTGGGTGATACTCGTACGGTGCGAGAAAATCTGGAATCGCTTCTCCAAGCGTATACTCATATACGACGCCGCCGAAGTAATCGAGAAGATATTCGGTACCTTCTTCATCGAAATATCGCTTCGGCGTGGCAGAAAGCCCAACGCGATAGTCATAGTCAACGAGAAGGCCACTTTGTTGGTGTTCCGACCCAAGATGGTGGGCCTCATCACCAATCAATAGCGAAGTTCCTCGATGCTTCTGAATTTGCTCGCGGAAATATTCGTTCGAGAGCGTCTTATGTGTCGTGAGAAGCACCCCGTAGTCAGTTACTCCCAGGTTGAGGTTCGAAATTAGTTTGGATAGATCAGCCTTCCAGTCGGGGTTATCCGTTCCGTAGGCGTACGTGGGACTGCCAATGTCGAATAATTCCATTTCTTCCTCCCACTGGGGTGCAAGGTGAGTAAACGGGACTGCAATAACGACTAACTCAGGTGGCTCAGGACGATCGAACGCTGCCTCGGTTGCAGCGAGTGCGGTAAACGTTTTACCCGTACCCGTCGCCATCTCAAATAAGCCCCGTTGGCCGTTCTCTTGCCAAACTTCAATCGCTTCCTGTTGATACGGTCGCAGAGTAATTCCGTTGTCTTCCTTTTTGGGCGGTGTGTAAGGCCGATAGTCGTCATCTCGGAGCTTCGCAATCTTCTCTTTGGCTGCCTCCGGAATTGAGTAAATTTCAACGTTTTCGAACTCGCCCTGCCAGAGCCTTTCGAACCGTTTCTGCTGATGGCGAACACCCTCCGCATCTCGGTCGCTGAGCCAATCACAATCAATGGTGTACGCCTCATAATTCGACAGCGCACTCTCACTGTCATTCTGAGAGCCATGGAAGGCAACCGTGTTGCCCACCATATCTTCAATAATCCCGAATTTGTCGTGGAAGTCGCCCGACAAATTCTTCTTTGGAACAGCAAACCTGATCTCAAGGAGTCCATCCGCAATCATCCAGGCGATGGTATTCCGTGTATGATACTCAAGATCGTAACGGAGATCCGTAATTTGCTCTTCGAGAGATTCTTTCAATACCTCATCCGTCTGGGCTTCCATTCCCTGTTTAATCGCCTCCCAGTCGTCTTCTCCAAGAATTGGACTCGTGATCCATCTAGCAACGCCACCATTTTCTGCGAGATTAGCCATTCCCCGCGCAGCTGACTCGATCCAGTTGCTCGAAAAGAATCCGACCCCACGGTCATAGCTGACTGCCCGGGAGAGAAGTGGCGTATAGAACTCAGAAACAAATTCTGTATCCGCAGTATCGATCACACGCGGAAGCTCAAGATCCCGGAACGTATCCCGGTCAGACATGAGTTGGAGTAGACTAGGGCTGTACATATAGGCTTTGCCGGAACTATCTAGTTGTGCTCTCCCCGGGTACGGTTCGTCCATTCCATGATCCGGTTCTCTGAGAATTACACCAATACATAAACATGAACGTGGCTTCTATGAAAAACGAAATCAACGAACGGTCCTTTCCTAAAATGTCTGGAATATACCATGCTTATTCGCCGGTGCTGAAGAACGGGTTCGAAGTCAGTTATCAGCGTCTTTAATCCATCTGTGAGAGCAATTGAGTAGCAATCCCCCGGGGTTCGACGTAGATGTATTCATGGACCGTTATCTACATACAATTGTTCGGGCCCTCAGCCGACATTGTGCATAGAAAACAATCCTTCCGAGTCGGGTATCGGACAAACCCTCGGTACGCTCAACGCTCCTCTTTAACCAATCCCCCGGCCAATTACCGCAGAGAAACGCTCTAGACCCCCCGTGCATACATTGAGTCACTATGGGCTCGACAAAGCGGACCACCCCCCGACTGACAGACGAACGCCAGCGGATGCTTGACCGGGCCAAAGACGTCGTTGCGGCCGGTCCAAATGACGATCCGCCGAATTCGGTTGTCATCGATGCGGCCCTCACCCACTTGCTCGAGTCCCGGCACAACCTGGACCAAGCCCGGTCTGAAATGGACCCGACTACGATCCAGAAGTTCAATACGAGCGTTCTGGGGCTGCGCTACCGGACATCAATCGAGAGTCGGTGGCGGTGAAACCCCGGGTGAATTGGTCGGGCACCGACCAATTTAGAAACGGACTGATACGCTACTGCCGTTGCTTGATAGTCCGCAACGATTCGTGCAGAAGTTCATGGGGTGGCCGGCTTCGAGCTCCGAGGTGGTACAACCGAAGCGCATCTATGCCCTGTAATCGGGAATCCTCACCAGCATACGTCAAAATCCCGCCCTCGTCGTTGACGAGCGGACCATCGTAGTCGATCTTCTCGAACCCGACATCTCGAAGCGAATCTCGAGCATCATTACCCAGTGCTAGGATGACATCCGGATTCACCGCCGCAATTTCGTCTTGCAGCCATTCACGATCGTCTTCTCCCCACGTTGTTGCCTTGGTAGGAGCCTGATTTTTCATCGCGTTTGTGTACGCGAAGTCACCGAAGAATCCGGCATCCGACGAAATGACTGCATCTGATGGATTGTTATCATAGTCGTCGTTGACGTCGGTACGCAGGTAATGTTGGAGAGCCTTC
>Ga0306886_100619_pt1 | contig 13306 bp, 9 predicted proteins | sample AntDeeMetagen136_FD_190444 | JGI IMG/M metagenome (GOLD analysis project Ga0306886, IMG submission 190444) | Saline lake microbial communities from Deep lake, Antarctica - Metagenome #136 (v2) (version 2) | ecosystem: Environmental > Aquatic > Non-marine Saline and Alkaline > Saline | place... | reverse complement strand
CTCATACACTTGGAGATCCAAGTCCGAATCTGGATCCTGTTGAGATGATTGTTCTGACGAATCTTCGAAGCCTTTGAAGAGGCGAAATCCGTTCATTTCTGAGGTTTTGACAATCCTCAAATCTTCTGGCTCTGTTGAAACCCTATTCTTCGTACATATCCTTGCTTGAAACGCCCCAGTTAATGAGAGCTGCGTATTGACCAATAAAAAGTCATATAATACCCATAGCGTTTTGTGGGTGTCTGGTGAATTACATGTATGAGTGAAGAAGAACTCGATCCGGTCGAACAACTTCGTCGGGTCGGGATTGGACTGGTACTCGGTGGGCTGGCCTTTGGTGGGCTGTCGTTTGGTGTCGATGCGGTTGTGAGTGGTATCGTGCTGCTGGGTGCTGGTATCATCGTCTGGTGGGGTGAATATCGCCGAGAGTTGACTGTCGGGATTGGGGTTGGTATCGGGGTGGCTGGACTGGTCGCTCTCATTGACGTAGGAACCGACACCGGCTTCAATGGGCTCCGGTTGGCAGGATTCATCGTTGCGCTCGGTGTCGCGGATTACGTGCTTGCACCTGCCTACGGTAAAATCCAAGACGCCGGTGAACGGGCCAGTAACCGGTAGAAAATCTGTGCTGACTATTCAGAGTGATCGGTCAATATTGTGACTGAGACAGGCGATAGTGAGTTCACGGAACTGTTTCCACCAGTGCCGTGAGCGGACGAATGCACCGTACTTTCGCTTGAGTGTCGAATTGACGGTCTCAGATTGACTCCGTTGGCCGTAGAGATCGGCGTCTAAGCGCGCGTTCCATGCCTTGTGGAGCGGTGTGAACTCACGATGCTTGATTAGTGGCCGAACCTCGTATTGACGGGCAAGCCGTCTGATCTTATGGTCGTCGTAGCCCTTGTCACCGAGCAGAATGTCAATATCCTCTGGATTGCGCTTGATCAACGACGGAGCGATCTGGCTATCGTGTTTCCGAGTCGTCGTCACGTGTAAATCGAGAATCGCGTTGACCTTTGTATCGACCAGCAACGTCACCTTGAGTTGCTGAATCGTGAGTTTGGCTCGTTTCGTGTAGTGTTTTGAGGCGTGACTGCGGTCGAATCCCGACGCATCAACACCAACAACTCCGCTCGTCGGAAGTAGCGTTGCTGAGAGAGTCAATATAACACGCCACACAGCCATATCAAGCCGATTGAACGCCTTACAGAGTGTTGAAGGGGTAGGAAGTTCGGCTAGTCCAAGAGTTCGGCGGATGCGTGGCATCTCGATTAGTTCGTCAAGCAGGCCTCGGTAGGTTGTGTCTTTTCGAACTTTGAGACATAGCAGAACAACGTGCTGGGGAAGTGTATAGCGATGTTTGGAGAACTTCGAGGAGTATCGAGAAACCGCTCGGCGTGCCAGATGGATCGCCTTCTCAGTAAACCGGAGAATCTGCGACTTCGGGAGAGCCTTCATGTCGTGGAATTACAGGACGAACATGTAATTCTCTAAGGATTTCAACAGAGCCGAGGTGATGGTAATGTCTTCCACCTTCGATTTCGACTCCATTAGGCCTGTAGGTGGATCGGTCCAGGACGGGTTTGAGGAGCTTTGCTGTCAGATTTCCCGGTTGTATGACGAAGTGCCTGAAGACTCGAGGTTCACAAAGAAGGGATTCCGGGATTCTGGGATCGAATGTCTTTGGGAACTACCAAACGGTGAGACATGGGGATGGCAGGCAAAGTTTTTCGATCAAATTGATTCGAGTCAACTAGATCAGTTGGATGATTCTGTAGAGGCTGCATTAGATAATCATCCCAATCTCTCTAAGTACTTTATTTGTGTCCCCTACGACCCCGAAGACCCTGATTTGGATGATGGAAGACGGAAAACAGAATTAGAGAAGCTGAATTATAGAATCGAGAAGTGGGAGGACTGGGCCGAAGATCGTGATATGGAGGTTGAATTCGTTTACTGGGGCGAATCAAAGCTAACTGGACTCCTTGATCAAGAGAAATTTAGAGGACGCCTTTACTTCTGGTTTGAGAAAGAGCAGCTGACGGACAATAAACTAGAACAACAGACTGGTGTTCAGATTAAAAACGCTAAACCCCGATATACTCCCGAAGCAGACGTTGATGTCCCTATCGCAAAGGCGTTTGAGGCATTAGGAAGAACGAATTGGTTCCACAACGAATTCCAACGGAATCTGTCTAATCTGCAAGAAAAAGAGCATAAGGCGTTATCTGATGGGCGACCCGAGCTCTTGCGTAATCTTCACTCCAGCGAGTACCAAGATCTAGTTGAAAGCTTGGAAATCATTCCCCAGCTTGCTTCTAACCTCAATAAAATCCATGAGCCATTCCCACTCGGCGAAATAATATCAGAGACGAACACAGCTGTATCAGCAGTAAGTACTCTCCAAGACGAAATCAGAGAAGAACAGGACGATGAGTCACAAGACAAAGAACTGAAAACTGCAAACCGACACTTGAGAGAGCTGTGGTCTGAACTCCGGAACTTCCGGAGCGTCTTACAACAGGATTCAACATCACTAATAAACAATTCTGTACTCTGCATCACGGGAGGAGCGGGCGTCGGAAAGACTCACCTCTTCTGCGATATAGCCGAAAACCGGCTTTCCGAAGGGAAACCAACTGTATTAGTTCTCGCCAACAGCTATCAAGGCGGTAATCCGTGGAAATTCGTAATCGAAGAAACTGAACTTGAATGCGGAGTTGACGAATTTTTGGAAGCGTTAGATGCCTTCGGTGAAGCTCGGGATGTCCGATCTCTCATTCTGATAGATGGCCTAAATGAGAGCAGGGCGATGGACCAATGGCTCGACTACCTCTCCGGTATGATTCAGAAACTTAGTCACTATCCCTACGTCGGACTAGCCTTCAGCCTGAGACCGGAATACGAGAGATGGATAATCCCGGAACATCTCTCAGATGACGATCTCGTAAAGATAGAACATAGAGGATTTGTCGATAGGGAATACGAAGCAACACAAACCTTCTTCGACTACTACGGTCTTGAAGAGCCTTCTGTACCTCTCCTCTCCCCTGAATTCCAGAATCCGTTATTTCTCAAACTATTTTGTGAAAGTCTTGAGGAACGGGATGAACCACGGGTACCATCTGGATCCCAGAACCTGAGCAATATTTTCAATAACTATTTAGGCTCAATCCATAGGGAAATTTCTCGTCCAAGCGAACTGGGATACAATCCTGATCGAAACTTGGTGAAGGAAGGTGTCGAAGCTTTAGCCCGGGAAATGGCAGAACAGGAAACGGATTGGCTTTCAAAAGACGAAACCATAGCGATTCTAGAAGGTCTCTACGAATCCGACAGTTATGACGATAGTCTATATCACCGGATGGAGTCTGAGAATGCGATTTCTGAATTTGTCAATATCCGCGAAGACCAAAAAGCAGTGAGATTTCCCTATCAGAAATTCTCCGATCACTTCATCGCTAAAGAATACCTAGACCTGTATCTCGATACTGACGACGTCGATGTATCTTTTCAAGATGGCAGCGAACTAAGCCGTATTATTTCGAATGGTCGGAACCCGGGACTGATACAAGCCCTCTCAATTCAACTCCCTGAATACGTAGATCGAGAACTCTTCGAATTCTTCCCAGGAGAGAATCTGGTTGAACCGTTCATAGATAGCATCACTTGGCGAAAACCAGAAACCCTAACCAACCAAGATGGGGAAATCAAGGAGCCAATTCTAGACTTCATCCATGACTTTGTCAACACCCGCCGTCGTGTAACAAATTTCTTAGATACGGTACTCACTGTGGCTCTGAAGCCAGACCACCCCTTCAACGCTAAATATCTTCACGAAAACTTGCTAAACAGAGAAATCCAAGATAGAGACCATCTCTGGACACTATATCTAAATCGGCGCTGGGACCCTGAAAACACCACTCAGCTTGTTAGAATCGTCGAATGGGCCGGAGAATTGGAAGACGAAGAGCCCGGTGATGAAGTTAAGGTACTTTCGTCAATCATCCTTTCGTGGCTATTCACGAGCTCAAACCGGTTCGTGAGAGACCGGGCGACTAAGGCCTTGACCAATCTGCTAGATGATGACTTCGAAATTTGGAAGAAGGTTGTAAACCAATTCCAAGGGGCGAACGACCCGTATGTACTTGAAAGAGTATACGCTTCAGCCTACGGAGCTTGTCTGCGAAACCCCAGTGATTCTGAGATGCCTCTACTCGCTGAAGCGGTATATCAGCGGGAATTCAAAGATTGCAGTCCACTACCACATTTCCTCGCTCGTGACTATGCCAGAGGAATCATCAAAGCCAGTCTACGAGCAGACACCGATTTTCAGGTGAACCAGGAACTGGTCGACCCACCATACGAGAGTCCAGAGCCGGAGATACCCTCAGCGAAAGAACTGAAACAACAGTGGGAGTCAGTTGTCGAGGCTACAGAACACGACTGGGAAAGCCTTGACTCTGAATGGTTTGATCTTATCGGAGGTGATTACGAGGGTGACGGGTTCAGCGACTTTGCAAGATACATCGTCGGCAGTAACAATGATCGATACTTTAAAAACCACAACTTAGAGATTGGAGAAGCTCTGCGATGGATAGTCAAACGTATAATCGAACTAGGTTGGCATCCAGACTTGTTCAAGGAGTTCGACGACCGACTTAGGAAACGTCCCTACGACCGCCACGACACGGCCAAACCCGAGAGAATCGGAAAAAAGTATCAGTGGATTGCATACCACGAACTTCAGTCCCGTGTCTTCGATAACTACCAACCAATCACCGGAACTACCTCCGAAATTACAGAATATCCCCAACCTTGGGACTGGCACATATCCGACCGAGATATCGACCCTTCTTTCTCACTGGCCCACTACACAAAGCCGGAAACAGACTGGTGGAACCCTATAACGGAAGAGGAAGCAACCAACCCCGAGCAGTCACACAAAGATTGGGTTACTAGTACTGAGACGCCAGATTTAGAACAGCTAATTCAGTTTGATCACGGTGACGAGACATGGATTAATCTCCACGGCCGATACAGCTACCGGGAGGAAAAGAAGGGGCTAATATGTCACTTCTATGCCCTTCTGGTTCACCAACGCGACGCCGACGAATTCAGAAACTGGCTCAAGAACGAATGGGCACCAGATACCTACAGCAAAGACAGACTGTCAAAACCATCGGAACCCTACCAAGTTTTCGTCGGAGAATATCCTTGGCACGACTCAGCAAAGGCAGCAACGGACTACTGGCAATCGCAAAATTCTTCTCCGGTAAACATCGCCAACGCTTCTACCGAACTAACTTGGGAAGCAAACTACGATGCCTCTACAGAAGGGTATCAAATCACCGCGCCATCACCCATCCTCGCCACCATCGCCGACCTAGAATGGCAGCCAAATCAGTACAGGTACATTGATCAAGAATATGGTCTAACACTCTATGATCCGTCCTTGAATCAAGAAGCTCCCTCTGTCTTAATCGCTAACCAACAAGGACTCCAACAAACAATTGAGAACAGCAAATACAGTCTCTTCCTCTACCTCGACGGCCACAAAAGCATCTACTCACACGACTTACCTGACGACAGCAATTATCTCACATTCAAAGGTGCATACAAACTCGAAAACGCGGATTGGGTTGGAGAAGTCTACAAAGAAGTAATTGACCCAGCGGCGATCAAACAACGACGTCAAGAACAAACACCAGATAACGCCTTAGCAGAGTTATTAGGTCAACAAGAAACAAGCAAGGATGAATAATTATTGAGGATTCCGTTAGGAATGTTTCCGGTTCAGGTTGTCACATCTGTGTTGCTGGATTCGCTCTGGGAGCCCAACTTTACCACAGACAGGACACTCTTGCAGTGGCGTCGGCGGTAAGTCCTCCCAGACGTCCAGCGCGGCATCTAGCTGTGCCTTGACGACGGGAGAGGTGGTCGCTCGTTTCGCTTCTTCAAGATGAATTCGCAGTCGTTCACGGGCTGTAAGAGTGATTTCTTTGGACATACTTCGGTGAGGGCACGCTATTGTTGTGCCCTCCGCCCTTCAGAGGGCAGAAAAACACACTCTCCACGGTGATTACGGGATCATCGACGTTCACCAGTTGACCCTTCGCGAACGCCGGATCTGAGTTGCTCATTTTAGTCTCGAGGTAGCCGGTTCGTATCCGGCCTAAGCGGCGAGACTCGTTCCCACATGCGGTGATGCTGAACGCACACCGTCACGAGGTTCTCAAGCCGATTGGCTTGCTCGAAGTCCACATCGTCGCCCCTGTCCTCGAATGAACTGAGCGGCTGGATATGGTGAACGTGCAGTCCCTTCCCGAACGCCTCCCGATGGGCAGTCTGTGACCAGTCACACCCCGGCGTTTGACATACGTAGCTGTCTCGCTCAAGCGCCTTCGCTCGTTGGGCCTTCCAGTTCGGCCCATAATATTGTCCCCTAGCCTTTGAGTCCGCTTTCCAGTTACCGTTGGCAGGGCCTGATGGACGACCAACTGGCTCGTGGCCAGCAGCTCGAACTGCGGCCTGCCAGCCGTCCCATCGATCAAAATAGCACCGACAAGAAAACCGACCGTACTCGTCCATATCGCTCGCTGTTGGGACCTTCCCCAGTACCTCGACGAGCGTCCGGATTTCATCGAGAAGAGCATCGTCGGGGATTCCGTGTTCGAACTGCGGCTCTAACCCAGCGGCTGCTAGTGCCTCATTCCAACTTCCAAACAAATTTTGCGCAAGGCTAACGGAGAAATTCCCTTGTTCACGGTACTCTGGTGATGTCGGTGGACGTCCAAGTTTTGTTGCGATTGTTCGGATGTCCTCTTTGACTTCCGTTGACGGAATGTCGTATTTGATGTTCGGTGATAATCCGATTTCTCGTAGTGCATCTCCCCACGTACCGAACCGTTGTCTTATACAAGCCGCAGAATACGCACCCTGTTCGTCCATCATCTTCATTGTCGGTGCCTGCTCCGAAACGTTCGCCAGCCGCCGAAGTTCGGCTAGTAACTCTTCCTCACTGATCTTGATCTGGTGCGCTCGTTTGTGACCGCCCTTTGCTCCTGGTGTTTCGAATTCGGCTCCACAGAGTTCACAGGTATATATTCGCTTCTCTGATTCCATCGAAGATCAGGACGCTGACGAAAGTCAGCGCCGCACCGCTTCCGGCGCAGAAAAACTCTCTCTGGTCGGTCTTTCGGCACTCGCCTCCGCGACTTCTTGACCTGCGTAACAAGGTTGTGGCTGCGCGCGCAGCGAACGAAGTGAGCGAGCACGGAGCGGAGGGTGGGGAGGTGGGGTCTGGGTCGGTCCGGCACGTAGCAAAAAAGAAGACTGCGACGACTGGCTACTCCCACCACCGACCGCGCTCGGGGAACATTATGGTGCTCCACCCAGTGACGGCGACTGAGACCCGCCCGTTGTACCAGTTCCGTGCTGCCCCGTGAATGCGCACCTGCTCGCCTTCCTCGACCCACGAAGCATTGGATTTCTCCCAAATCGTCACTTTCGTTTGGCCGCTCTCGTCTTCGATGAGTCCGACTTGAGCGATGGCTGGTGAGTTACTCTCCCAGAGCACCTCGATTCGACCTTCGATGCTCACCTCTTTGCGATTGACGTCCTCGAGCTTCCCAATGGGAACCACCTGTCCCGGCGCCGTCTCTAACTCCTCGAACAGCCCGACGACTGCACTCGTCATGTCTTTCCCACTGACTATGGCTTCACTCAGCCGCCGACTGATTGCTGCTCGCGACCAGCCGTCCAGCTTCTCGGCTAGCCGCTTCGACTGCTTGTTCACTGCTGCTAACTCCGACTGCATGAGCTCCCCACGAGGGTCCTCTCGTTCTGGGTCCGCCCACGGGTTCACGCTCGCCGCCCGCTTCTGGAACTCTGCACGCCGCTCAACGCTCCGCTTCGCTGCGATATCTCGCGTCCGCTTCTCCCGACCATCCTGCGTGCCTAACTCTGCTTGAGCACTGATGCGCTCCAGTTCGGCCTCCCGCGCTCGAATGCGCTCTTCCTGTTCGAGGGTCGCACCGTAAATTCGCTCGTCACTGGTGTCGACCATCCCGTCAGGGTGGTTCGCATCGACCTTCGCCTGCACTTCCATCTGCACCGTCGCCTGGAACTCCAGGGTCTCCTCAACGACCTCGAAGCCCGCTTCGTCGACCGCCGCTTCGTCCGTGTTTTCGAATGCCTGCTCATCGACCGAAACTACTTCACTGGTAGCGTTCTTACTTGACATTGGAACTCACACGTTCCTGAAGGCGCTCACGCGCCCGACACCGCGATGCACTAACATCGCGGTTCTTCGACGACAACGCCCGACAGAATCATCTACGCGCTCTCGCTCGCGCCTTCGTGAGCGCCCCCTGGGGCGCGAGCGAGAGCGCCAAAGGGAGGCCACCCAACCAGCACCGCGCGACGTCTCAGCGAGCGCAGCGAGGTGAGGCTTGTCGCATGAACGCAGTGAGTGCGACAGCAACCCGCCCGGAGCAAGCGGCCAGCGCATTCCCCGTTCGCCGCGACGCAACCACGTCCGTCGGGGTCGGCTTCGCCGAGGTCCTTGGACCCGAACGGGTGAAGCGCTGGCGTCGAAGGCACATTCATTTCAGCCCGGAACGCCGAGCGTGCTCGGCGCAGCCCGGAATGGTCGGTCGCGAGCGACGCGGTGGTCTCGTGAGCGTAGTGAACGAGACGTCGGTGAGCTGTGCTCACCGGCAGGCGGATTGCGGCGAGCGGGGCGAGCAAGTACAACAAACTTCATTAACAGCACAGTCCTGCCCAGCTCACCGGCCAACCTCTGTAGTGCCCCTAAGGGGGTCTGGGTAAACCGGGCCGGGCCATAACGGCCCGGCCCTCACCGCCACCGCAATCTGCCACAGCTGGCGAAAATCACCCTGGAGAAGAGTAGAACGATGGGTTCGGGAAACTGGTACTCCGGCAGCGCAGTCTGCCGAACCTCCTTAGGTCGTCCTCGGCACTGCTGGGTGTTGGTCAGAACCCGTGGTTTTCCACGATACGATCGAGACGCAGATCATCGAGGAGTTCGACGACAGCCTCGTCATCGGTCGAGACTGGGCCATATCCCCCGCTTTTGAGAATATCGTACTCAGGCCGACATCCCGCGCACAGTGGAACACGTGGACTCCCAATGAACGTCTTCTCGCGTTCATCACGAAGGTACTCTTCCCACTCAGGGGGGAGTCCCTCGTCGAACACAGCTGCATCGACACAGAGTGCACAATCATCACCCATATTGACCGGTCCCAAGACACGTCGGAAATTTCTTTGGGTGTGGCTAAGGTCACTAATCCAAAACATGTTGCACACTCAGAGCAACGGAACTAGAGGGAGATTACAATCTGGGCCCGTCTGTAGCCCGGTAACAGCGGACTGCTCTACCAATTGAGGCTTCAATCTCTAATGAGTTCGTCTAGAACTTGAGGGCCTGTTCGGGATTCACGACTTGAATCAAGCTTCAATCTCTTCTGGGTTCGTCTGAAACCGCGTCAGGTCGCGGCCGCCCACGACTGTCGAGTAGCTTCAATCCCTCACAGGTCCGTCTGAAACCGCTCGCCGGTGGTGGCGGGGATGATCTCGACCTCGCTTCAATCCCTCACAGGTCCGTCTGAAACGCGGTCGCCGAGGACGAACTCGAGGTTGCTGCCGAGCTTCAATCCCTCACAGGTCCGTCTGAAACCAGGAGGTCGGCCTCGACGAGGTCCCCGTGAAGCTGCTTCAATCCCTCACAGGTCCGTCTGAAACCCCCAAAGGTCGGTCGGTTTCGCGGCCGGGTGGCCGCTTCAATCCCTCACAGGTCCGTCTGAAACGGATTCGAACTCCTCGCCACAGCTACACTCGACGCGGCTTCAATCCCTCACAGGTCCGTCTGAAACCCCGGCCACACAGCAGGCGATGGACCGCGGCATGCTTCAATCCCTCACAGGTCCGTCTGAAACTCCGGCTGCATGTCGGAGATCGGGGACGCCGAGGTGCTTCAATCCCTCACAGGTCCGTCTGAAACACGTGGTCCGTCCCCTTCCCCGGCCACGCCCCGCAGCTTCAATCCCTCACAGGTCCGTCTGAAACGTCCTCGCCGTGGGCGACGCCGTGGACGATGTCGTCGCTTCAATCCCTCACAGGTCCGTCTGAAACCGTGCCGACCTGCTCGTGGCCACACTTGACGCAGCGGCTTCAATCCCTCACAGGTCCGTCTGAAACGCGTTTCGACGATCTCCCCCTTGCCCTGGAGGGTGCTTCAATCCCTCACAGGTCCGTCTGAAACGTGGGACGACCCGCGCGTCGTCGTGGACGTCCGCCGCTTCAATCCCTCACAGGTCCGTCTGAAACGACCCGCTCAGGTCGATGGGGTACGTGATGGAGACGCTTCAATCCCTCACAGGTCCGTCTGAAACTCGTCCGTGATCGCCCGCTCGGGGCTGTTCGGACTGCTTCAATCCCTCACAGGTCCGTCTGAAACCACTCCGCCCCTTCCAACAGCAATCCTTTCCACGTGCTTCAATCCCTCACAGGTCCGTCTGAAACTTTTGCCGGGCGACCCTCGCACTCGTGAGCAACAGGCTTCAATCCCTCACAGGTCCGTCTGAAACTCGTTCCCGATGAGGTTCAGCTCCTGGCCGGTCGCAGCTTCAATCCCTCACAGGTCCGTCTGAAACCACGGCGCGGTCGACACCGGGAACCTGCGGAACTCGCTTCAATCCCTCACAGGTCCGTCTGAAACCTCCATGTCTTCGACGAGCTTGGTCCACGGGACGACGCTTCAATCCCTCACAGGTCCGTCTGAAACCAGCATCCAGGCCACCGCGTCAACAGCTACGGTTGCTTCAATCCCTCACAGGTCCGTCTGAAACTCGGCGGCCCAGACCGCCTGCGCGGCGGCGTCCAGGCTTCAATCCCTCACAGGTCCGTCTGAAACGCCGAGGGCGGATCGGGCGGGGAGTCGGTAAAGTTCGCTTCAATCCCTCACAGGTCCGTCTGAAACGACCGCGTTGACGACGGCGTCGGCGAGGAACCCACTGCTTCAATCCCTCACAGGTCCGTCTGAAACACTCCGTGCGCCGCAGCCAGCGCGAACACGTGTGTGCGCTTCAATCCCTCACAGGTCCGTCTGAAACGACTCCAGGTGCGGCCGTCGACTAACGCCAGTGCAGCTTCAATCCCTCACAGGTCCGTCTGAAACGCTGAAGACGAATATCTGGAAGCCCGCACGGTCGCTGCTTCAATCCCTCACAGGTCCGTCTGAAACTACGAGTCCACCCGCTGGGACCGCGAGATCCGCCAGCTTCAATCCCTCACAGGTCCGTCTGAAACACTGGGCGCGCCTCCCCTGACGTCTTCTCCAGACCATGCTTCAATCCCTCACAGGTCCGTCTGAAACGCGACGGCGACGAGCCGATCATCACGCAGGTGGTGCTTCAATCCCTCACAGGTCCGTCTGAAACCGTCGGAGCCGACCAGGCCGACCATCTCGGAGAGGTCGCTTCAATCCCTCACAGGTCCGTCTGAAACTAGGCCTGCCGCGTCTCGTGCTCTGGATCGAGGTCGCTTCAATCCCTCACAGGTCCGTCTGAAACCTCACTCGGGCCCGCGACGAGGGCGCTGCCCAGGAGCTTCAATCCCTCACAGGTCCGTCTGAAACCGTCGGTGGGTGGGACTCCTTCCAAGCGATAGAACCGCTTCAATCCCTCACAGGTCCGTCTGAAACACGACGTCTGCCGTGTCGATCCTGTCGATGGCGTCGCTTCAATCCCTCACAGGTCCGTCTGAAACGGTCGCCGATCGATGTCGCCGACGCTGCGGCACTCGCTTCAATCCCTCACAGGTCCGTCTGAAACTACGGCGGCACCGGCGGAGACGGAGACAACATCGAGCTTCAATCCCTCACAGGTCCGTCTGAAACGGTCAGTCACCCGGGAGGAACGAGTCGCCCCGCCAGCTTCAATCCCTCACAGGTCCGTCTGAAACCGTCGTTCAGCGCCTCAGCCACCCGCATCCGAACGCTTCAATCCCTCACAGGTCCGTCTGAAACTTTAGCGACTCGTTGCATCCGTCCGACCATGGACGTGCTTCAATCCCTCACAGGTCCGTCTGAAACCGATGCCGGCGGAGACGGAGGCAACATCGACAATCCGCTTCAATCCCTCACAGGTCCGTCTGAAACTGAGCGTTCGCGAGGTCAATGTCGGCCGGGAGGTCGCTTCAATCCCTCACAGGTCCGTCTGAAACCGGGGCGCTCATCGGCGCCGTCGTCGGCATCATCACGCTTCAATCCCTCACAGGTCCGTCTGAAACCCCGAAGGGTACGACCTCGAACAGCACGCGCTGGCGCTTCAATCCCTCACAGGTCCGTCTGAAACCGCGGTCGCAGACGGTGGCGAGACGGCAGCGGAAGCTTCAATCCCTCACAGGTCCGTCTGAAACGGTCCACCTCCGCGTCCGCGAGCGAGCTCGCCCACGCTTCAATCCCTCACAGGTCCGTCTGAAACTCTCATATTCTATATCGACGGTCAAAGATTTGGAGGCTTCAATCCCTCACAGGTCCGTCTGAAACTTTGATTGTCATTCTGTCAGCCCTCCAAGTTGGAGCTTCAATCCCTCACAGGTCCGTCTGAAACGGCAGCGGCGCGTCGAGCGCCCGACGGAGGTGCTGGCTTCAATCCCTCACAGGTCCGTCTGAAACGATCCCGTTGCCGAGGTCGTCGCCCGCCAGCAGGGTGCTTCAATCCCTCACAGGTCCGTCTGAAACGCTGGCGCTGCTTGACGTCCGCCCGTGGTCGAGGCCGCTTCAATCCCTCACAGGTCCGTCTGAAACAATTGTGCGACGAACTCGCGGAAACCCTCAGCCTGCTTCAATCCCTCACAGGTCCGTCTGAAACCTCGTCGAGGGCGATGAGGGCGACCCGGACGCACTGCTTCAATCCCTCACAGGTCCGTCTGAAACCAGCGTCGCCTCGGTCGGCGCGCTGACGCTGCCGCAGGCTTCAATCCCTCACAGGTCCGTCTGAAACGCGCGGATCAGCGGCACAGAGGAGGCACACCCGGTGCTTCAATCCCTCACAGGTCCGTCTGAAACGTGTCTCCGGTCGCCTCAGCGACCTCGACCGTCTTGCTTCAATCCCTCACAGGTCCGTCTGAAACTCGAGTACGTCGCCGAGTCACTCGCGGCGGTCCCGGCGCTTCAATCCCTCACAGGTCCGTCTGAAACGAGGCGGCGGCAGCAGTTCCGGCGGCTCCAGCGGGGGCTTCAATCCCTCACAGGTCCGTCTGAAACCGTCGAAAAGAT
>Ga0306886_100616_pt1 | contig 13365 bp, 11 predicted proteins | sample AntDeeMetagen136_FD_190444 | JGI IMG/M metagenome (GOLD analysis project Ga0306886, IMG submission 190444) | Saline lake microbial communities from Deep lake, Antarctica - Metagenome #136 (v2) (version 2) | ecosystem: Environmental > Aquatic > Non-marine Saline and Alkaline > Saline | place... | reverse complement strand
GTGTTGTTTTCGTGGAGGGTGGTGATTCGTGGTTTAGCTATGTCTCAGCATGTCTTGTGGCAATGTTGACTGTGTTGGCCACCTTCGAGGCGGAATTGATCACAAAAAGATTTCACCCGTTTCACGCGTCACTCGTAATATCTGGATTATTAATTCAGTGGGGACAGTAGATCGTGTCTTTGCGGTAGGTGCTCTATGGAAGTCGTCTCGGGGAGTATTGGGAGATCTCCAGCTGACCGCAGGCCGTACTGCTTAGTTCACAAGCCTACCGCTGACCGCACACCGCAGTGTACAGCCCACGGTCGACCGCACAGCATAATTCACAGACGCCGCAGCCGACCGTACAGCGTTGTTCACAGCTCAGCACCCAACCGCATAATTCACAGCCCGCCGCTCCCAATCCAGCCTCCACACCGCATTTCTCGTGGTTCAACTGACGGTCCGAGAAGATACACATAGTGGGTAATTGTCGACTGTCGACCGACTGTTGGCACTCAAAGCGCTGTTTCGTTTCTCCCTACCCAAGAGATAGCTCTCTCAGCCTCGCTCGTCGACCTGACGATTGAGACGGTCTATATGCCTTCTGGGGCCAGTAAGTCCACACACGCCTCCGACATCCGACTGCGGACTGCTGTGGGATACTTTGCTCCTGCTGTTGTGAGATACTCTCTACAGTAGGCGTTCTTGAGTGAAATGATGTACTGGCCGAGATCGGTGTAGGTGTCGGGATACGTCGCTGGGATGCGGTGGGTTTCGGTGACCGTCGTAACGACCGATTTGAGTGCTGCGACCGACTCCATCAGTCCGGCAACGTCGTCGAGCCATCGGTCAATGCTTTCGTCTGTTTTGCCACCGATGTTGAGACAGCGATGCCACCGCTCAACATTCAGGACATCTTCGGGTGTGTCGACGTACTCGGGGACCTCCAGTCGACGCTGCAAGATTGCTTCGGCCGCATCGATCTGTGCACTCTCGGTTGTGAAGTACGCCTTTGAGTCGGGGCTTGGACTTGCATAGAGGTGGGCTTCGATCAGTGGGCGGTAGGTATCGTGGATGTACTGTCGACCAGCGTGTTCGTTGAGGCGATCGTGAAGCGAGCAGAGGTACTCGTCGATTGTGTCGGTGATCGTTGAGTCGGGTACGAGATCGTAGTCGGTTGCTTTGTGCCGGAGGATCCCAGCGATAATGCGTGGGGTGTACTTGTGGGAGGATTTGAGTTCGTCTGTGGGTACTCTGTCGGGATGGATGACGAGGTCTTCGTTCCAATGGGTGTCGTCTTTCACACTTTTTCGGAGTTGAGACCAGGTGAGTTCAGGGCCGCTTTGTTGGAGTTCGGCCGGTCCCAGCGTCATCGAGTAGTTATTGGGTGTGGGTGTGGCCCCGCCATCGGTGTCGACTGGGTTGTCTTTGGTGTCTTCGTCTTCAGGCGTGAGTAAGAATGACCTGTCGACTATGTCTTCGGGGGATTCGCCATTGATGATCTGGTGTTTTTGTTTGTCCGTTATATGGCCACTGGCGAGGGCCTCGGGATCGAGCTCGCCGAATACGTGGTGGTATTGTTCTTCGATGTACTGTCGGATTATGGCGGATTGGCTGCAGTTGCCGTAATCGTGGGCTAAGGCTTCGAGTTTGGCTTTGCGATCAGTGTCGACTCTCACAGAGAGGTTGACGGTGGTTGTGGTAGTATTGGCAGTTGTTGACATAAGTATCTTAGAGATCTCGGTGATTGATCTGGCAGCAAATACCGACACAACACACGCCCTCTGTGGTACTGACCGCACACTTTATGTTGACCGCAGGTGACGTATTTCATGACGGTTTTGCCCGCAACAGACCGTTGCCATCCTGGACGCGTGGTGTGACACGTGATCCAGGTTGTTTTCCCGGAATATCTGCCCAAGAGAGTGTTGAGTCTGCTTGAGAGTCTGTAGAATGGGACATTACTTAATACTGTGGGAGATATCAGACATAGAAATGAGTAATGCCTTTTCTGTGGTAGAAATAGCTCAACTGTTGAATGGACCGTATTCACTAAACAGTAGCCCCATGTGTGAACATCTATGCGACCACGGGTCCCATGGATGAACGAACTCGACGATACTATACTGGAGTTCCTTGCAGAACTTGATCATCCTGCTGGTGAGCCCGTAGTAATCAATCCGCAATCGATCTATGAAAATATTGTATCGGTTCGGAATATGAGTACTAAGACTGCTAAGACAATCTCGCGCCGAATGAATACGCTCTATGAACACGGTCTTCTTGATATGACTGAGTCATCTGGCAAGCAGTATTTTATCACTGAGAAGGGACTCCAATACCTTTCTGGTGAGATCGATGCAGACGAGCTAAAGAGTAACTTCGAGCAGTAGTTAACCAACAATCTACACGGTGATTCTATTTTGTTGGATAAGCCTAATCGAATTCGATGGCTTGGCTACCCAATCACGCTTCTGTCTGCCTTTTTCCACTTCTTTTTGGCCCGAACCAAAGCGGTTAAGACACCTTACTGCATATAAATGGTAAGGAAGAACCAGTCGCTCTTGGGCGTTGAAACGCCCCGGTGCTGAGACACCGAGGCTGGCTTCCTGGGATCAGAAAGCCAATGTCGACTACGACAACTGTGAGTCAAGAGTGTATCGTTCGCAATCATTGTAGCCCCCTCACTGGGTCGACCAGTGAATCAGGTAACCGGGAGGGTCGACGATGAGTACTACTATGGAGGAACTACGTGACTGTTTAGCGAGTGCCTCCGATTACGCCGTTGACGATCAGGTCCGTTTGCAGATCGAGACCGCAATTGAGTTGGTCGACGAACTCTCGGGCCCAGAGTTGCTGGAGTGTCCCGTGTGTGGGCGCATAGGCTTGCCTGAGCGGATTGTCGACCACGACTGCCGTACTGGGTCGACGCGCTAACATCGGTAGATCCGATGGTCCTACGGATTGCAATTTTCGACAGACAGCCAGGTCGGCTACCCATAGATCTTAACCAACAAGTAGCGCAAAAGACGTTCCCGTGTTGGTTGACTCAGTTAGCCTGCCAACGGACCAACCCAATCACGCCTCTTCTTGTTCCGGATCGTACGCTATGACGCCATTGAGCGCTTTCATTACTGTCGACAGCGTCGATACAGGTTCATAATCGAGGACCTCCAGCTCACCGATATCGAACGTATTCATCAATTGGAAACTAACCTGGGTCTTTGTTGCACCTCCCGAAACCGGCTCTATCAACATTGACTGGACGTCTCGACAAAATGCGGCAAGGGGAGGTATACCATCATCCTCAAATCGACCTTCGAGTTCGGACCAGGTATCCGATAGTTCTTGAAGTTGATTCTTGGTTGGCGGCTGGAGGGCATGATACACTATAAATAGTGGTGAGCTGAGATTCTTGAGGAGACTCCGCTCTATCCCATCTTCTTCGACGGAGACGTTACCCTCGAGTTGTGGACCAGCGGCAACAACTCCGCCACCGTCACGTTCTTCCATCATTTCATCAATAGCCGAGTGATCGAGGAAACAAGACCCAACCTCAACCAACGCCTCCGATAAAACACGATAATCATTACGTGACACACCGTACTCATCCTCAACGGTTGCCCAGACATCACTGGCTTCGGTCTCCGAAGCAATGGTCTCTATAAGAGAATCGAATGCCACACGCCCGAGCCGACATAGATCAGGTGCATCCGGGAATTTTTCGGTGTTTAAACGCTCACGTCGGTCGTTGAGCATTTCTACAATCTCCTCACGGTCGGTGTCACTGCCGGTGATGTCGACCTGTCCGACGTAAGCAGCAGCAGTGGCAACTAAGACGACGACCTCCGTCTGATCATCGTTGAGAGTATCTCTCGCTTGTAGCCCACGAATCACTGCTTTTAGTCTCTCTTCCGATCCCCGAGTCGGATATGGGTCGTTATCTAGGGCCGTCAGGATACTCTCAGCGTCGACAGATGGTGTAACTCCGAGGGTTTCGGCAGCCACTGAATATTCGCGATAATCTTTAAAATAAGCCAAAGCCGCTTCTTTCGGCGTTGGCTCTTGGTCCGGAACTGAGTTGAATATCCGTTCAACACGTTCTTCGGCATCCATTTGTGAGGGGAACTTCTGAAGATGATATTCAAACATGATGCCGGCAGTCATATGCTCTCGTCGTCGCTGAATGCCTTCCTCTGTGATCAGCTCTTGTAGACTACCATCTCTCGTCTGTGCTAACTTGATCGCATAGTAACCGGCTGCCTGGGCGTGCTGGCTTGCTCTGTCGTCGTCCGAGAGCCGTTCACGGAGGAAGTCACGATGGAGATCATGGAGTCGATAGACTGGATTCCCCTTACTGTACCCGAGTTGGGTCAGAATCGATCGGCGTTCTAAGCTGTGGAGCGTATCCTCAACCGTCGTGAGATCTGCATCAAGCGCGGTCGCGACAGTCTGTGATTGGAGTTCCGGGAGGAAACACGTCTCACGCAATAGCCGCCGTGAAAACTCATCAAGTGTATCGAGGAATCGTTCTTCAAGCATCCGCAGTCGTTCTGTCTCTACCTCCGAGAGATCATCGAGGACTGTAGAGACACTCCCCACGTCGGCCGCAATCTGCCCAATACGCTCTACAAAATACGGAGATCCCGAAGCGGCATCGTGGACGCGGTCTGCGTAAGTCGAGTCAAGTTCTAATGCGTCCAAATACGTCCGGACGTCCTCCACATCAAACGGTTGAAGCTCCAGTTCCGAGACGTCTGAATTGCTAATTTGATAAAATCGTTCACGAGTTCCGATACAGCACACTATACCCTGTGGTGCGTCGATTGCAATCTCCCGAAGCAGTGTTGCAATTTCGTCGTACACCCCTTGATCTATTCTGGCTTCGTCGAACTGGTCGATTACAAGAACGAACCGATCTGTAGATGACTTCTCACGAGTTTTTGTAGCGAGTTCCAGAAGTTCCGATGTGACATCCGTGACCTCGGCGTTGTTGTCGCCCCGTACAAACGCATTTAGTATTCCACCAATTACACTGGTCCCCGGTTCAGAGGTTTGTGTGAGTGAATTGCCTACGCTACCGACAAGTTTTCGCAGCATCGACTGGCGGCTACCTGAGACGACACTCGGGTGAACATCTTGCCAGTGGTCGAGTAGCCGGGAAAGGAACTGCTCTACTGACGTCGGTTCCTTTAGATTATAGTGTAGGACCCGATGGTCTCGATCGCGACACCGGTCGACAAATTCAGTGAGGAGTGTCGACTTACCGATCCCTGTCGTCCCGACAACGGGGATGAGAGATTCAGGGTCCTCGCCCGTGACGGTATTAGTTAGAGTCTCCAGTTCGCTCTCACGACCGACGAACGGGGAGTCATTCATTATCACTGATTTCTATCCGCGAGATATAAATTCTCATATCTGTGGATGTAGACACCAATCATAAATTTCGCTTCAAAACAAGTTGTTGATCAAATTTCCCAAGCACATGCCGATAAACGATCGCGTTGGTCGACGAACTCTCTGGCCCTGAGTTGTTGGAGTGTCCTGTGTGTGGGCATATGGGCTTGCCTGACCGGATCGTCGACCACGACTGCAAAATTAGGTCGTTTTACTGATCGAATTTAGGTTGTGAAACTCATTTATTTGGTACTGCCGGTCGAATCCAATAACCGCATAGAACAGCTTCACCAACAATATTCATTCCGAGTGGATATATATTGGTTAAGAATGGAACATCCAAAGAACGGAATCGACTTATGAGATGTGCCATAACGTTAGTCCAGTCGACGTGCAGCCATGCGGATATCAAAAGATAACGGTGACTAATGAAAATGAGGATTGCAGTCGACGTGGATGGCGTCTTGGCAGATCATGTCTCGGCAGTGCTTTCGCGACTACGTACAGAACACGAGGACTTCACCAGAACGAAGTCGTCTATGACTCACTGGGACGAGCAGCTACCCGAATTGAACACGAGCCTCAAACCAGAAATAGAAGCCGCTGAGTCAGATCCTGCGTTTATTCTTAATATGCCGCCCATCGATGGTGCTATCAAGGGAACGACTACTCTTGCGGACCGAGGTCATGAATTAGTCATCGTGACTGCCCGTCCGGAAGAGAATCTACAAATGACCCTTGATTGGCTTGAAGCCAACAGTATACCCCATAGCTGTGAAGAAATTCTGTCCACAAGAGGCCAGATGAAGACGATTTCGGACGCAGAAGTACTGATTGATGATTTCCCAGGCCATATACGAGACTTCGCAAAGACTGGGAAATATGCAATTTTATTCGTTCAGCCGTGGAATGAATCCCAAGTGGACGAACTTACCAATTCCCCCCGGATTTTCGCCGCTCAAGGGTGGGGGCAGGTTCTTAATATTATGAGATCTCTCTGATATAAAGACTTCAAGCCTTGTCAAGGGTCTATTGTGACTTCCCTGCTGTCGATAGTGAACAACTGTCGTTAGCTTGCCTGCTGAGTTCAATCTGTTTCGTTGGTATCCTTTACTCGGTCGATCTTTTCTTTTTCACCTCTAAAAGTGCGTTTGACTTTTTCCACTCTATAAAAGAAAGTAATAATAAGAAGTGTAATAATGATGGCTGAATCTTTCCATAAGCCAAAGGATTCGCCTAAATTTGAATATTCAATGAAAAATACGAATATGATTGGGAATGTGAATGTAAGTGACCGCCGTTTGTGTAGCTTGCAGATGAGGGACTTACCGAAACTAAGGAATATCCATATATAATGAATATTGAACCTCAGATTCCAATATCCGTTGAAAGGTTCTATCCGATATTCGGCAATTTTCAGAAAATCCCAAACAGTATATAGAATAAAAATTATCCCTAGTAGCGCTGCCACGATTTCGAGTTGTTCGTATACAATTAGCATAAAGCCGTAGAGTACGACGAGAAAGGCATCAAGGAAGAATCTTAACATTCCTGATACAGAACCATACAAGACAGGATTATTACTAATTGAAGCATTGAATCCGTACCAACTGAACAGTAAGGTACTCACTCCTAGGAGAAATGTGCCAACCTCTGTCAAGATTGCCAAATCAGGGATACCTAACATCCAATTTTTCGAAAGCAATCCTTGTTTATTCACAAGCTCTGGTGCGATACCGATCGTCAAAGCAAGAGTAAACAAGAAGTCTAGTAGATCTGGTTTTACTTGATCTTTATATGCTTGACTGCTATCGGAACTGCCAGAATTGGTACCGGGCCGCATTAGTTATCAAAGACTGCTGAGACGATAGATCGCTGGTACGAGTCTCCATCCACGTCATCTTGGAACAGCAATTCCATGGCTAACGCAGGTACTTGTCCGTAAGGAAGTTCAACATCCAGATTACGTGCATCATAGAGTTTCTTGGGAATGCTGTTCAGTGGATCAACAATTACATTATTAGCTGGATGAGAGTCGGCAATGTTTTGATAGTATTCATCTTCTACACCTAATCCCGCCCAGTAGAACTGTCCATCAGTATTTAGAACTCGGCGAATCTCAGTGAAATAGTTCTCCAGACTTTTTTCTTCCAAGAAATGGCAGGACAGGTACGAATCTACAACCAAATCGACTGAATTATCGGTGAACGGAATTCCTTCTGTGACATCGGCGAGTAGGACTTCGATCGAGTCGCTGACGGACGATCGAGCGATTCGTTCTTTTGTTCGGGCAATCGATTCAGTAGAGAAATCGAGTGCGTAAACGTTGAATCCCTGGTTTGCCAGATAGACCGCGTTTCGGCCGTTTCCACATCCGAGATCAAGTGCAATGTCGACGGACTCATAATCCAATTGGGCTTGTGCGGCGATCAGCGCCTTTGACGGATCGCCCCGATTACTACTCGGGATCGCATTGTGTTCGGCGTATTCCCGATCCCAATACTTACGATTTGCTGAACTAGGGATTTCAAAGTTCTCGTTTACCTGATCGACGGTCACTTCATCACCATCGGTCATTGTTGAATTGAACTTCACAACCCGAGTATTTGGTATTGTGGGTTCGCTGAATGTACCAATTTGAATCGTTGCTGAATTTGCCGAGAATGAAATCAAAAACTGACTAGTACGATTACTCTACAAGAGTGTATCATTCACGATTATCCTCCGATAGTGTGACAGGACGGTAATAAATTAGTAGGACCGTCGACGAGCTGCGGGATTGTCTGGCGAATGCCTCGAGACAAGCCGTGGACGCAGAAGCCCAACAGCACGTCGACCGGGCGATCGCGCTGGTCAACGAGCTGTCGGGGCCTGAGTTGCTGGAGTGTCCCGTCTGTGGGCGGATGGGACTCATAGAGTGGATCGTCGACCACGACTGTCGAAGTAATCACCTGAGTCGTCTCCCCGTCTTTCTTAACCAACAAGGAACCATTTCCACGTCTTAATGTTGGTTAAGACACCGTAACTAAAAACCGAAGCCCCTTCATTCATCCTAGATATCTTACATAAACCCGAAGCTGAGATACGGACCGACAGTGATGTAAATTGCCAGGCACAATTATGTCATATAGAGGTGTGAGACGTGAATCCATATAATTATCAAGAGCCTATTTCTGAGATCTCAGAGTTAGCAGATAGAGAAAACAGCGTAAATGAGATTGAGTATTATCTCAATGAAGCGGCTTCTGGCAGTTTGTTTGATATAGCCATAACAGGAGAACACGGAATAGGGAAAAGCAGTTTAATGAATATTGGGTCTAACCTCGCCGAAGAGTTAGGCATTATGTCGATTGATGTTCCATTAGGCCAATTGAACACTGTAGATGAGTTGGAATTTTACAGGGGTTTATTTGAAGAAATTCTCTCTCAAGGTATATCACAAGGATATATAGAACAGAGTCGGTTAGATTCATTCCGAGATGCTATTGCTGGCACCGAAAGTGAAATCTCAATCGGTTATAGTTCCACATATTATAGGATAAAATCAGGTTCAGAAAATGCAGGCGATTTATCGAGGAATCAAATCATAGATGATCTCAAAGAAATATATCGGAGTGTAGAATCTCCTGCAATAGCTCTGTTTCTTGATAAAGCCAACCTTCTGGTAGAGAAAAACTACCTTTTCCGAAAATTTTATTCTGTGATAAATAATACAGATGGTTTCATATTGATTTTGTCAGATGATTCTCTGGATGATACAATACCTAATGACATATCTCCGTTAAGACAGTCATTTACTACAATAAAATTATCCGAATTTGAAGAACAACAGTCTACCAAGGAGTCACTTCTCAAACCTCTATCAGATGCAGAAGAATCCGATTTTGATCAAGAGAGCATAAGCGATATTCATCGTATTACTAAAGGGCATCCTTATGAAATTAAGTTAATAGCCCACCATATGTATAAAAATTATCAGCTTGGTTCTGAGTCAATAACAATGGACTCAGAAGTCTTAGCAGATGTTGCTAATAGCTTAGAGGCCGTACGGACCTCAAGACATGAGAGACTGTTCGATAAAGTAAAACAGTTATCTGATGACCAACTTCGATTACTCGTTTACCTTTTGGAAATCACGGGAGCTTCTGAGGAGTGGTTAGTTCGCTATTCAATATTGAAGGATGTATCTAGTTTCACAGAAAGAAATATACAATTCCAGAGGGAGAACCGCAGAAGGCTATTAACTCAATTAGAGGACCTCGGATTAATTGAGAGGACAGAAGAAGGTCTTGAATTTGCTGGTGAAACATTTGACAGACTTTTCCTAAAATATCACGCTGTTGATCGTGGCGAATTAGATATTGACCAATTCAAACCAGACCGAAGTAGATCTCCACGCACAACAGTATATCACGAAATCATAAGACAAGGTTTTGAAAATCAGGAGTACAATTATCGATTCATCACTAAATATGATTTTGCTCATGATACACTGCCTGAAGATGAAGATAGTAAATTGATTCAGTGGCAAACAATCCACAAAACTGGTGAAGTTACGGTCGAAAGTGGTGAGAGGACAACCATATTGAAGTGGAAAATAGGAGAGTTCGTAGAAGAGTCTGAGGACTCAATTTGGTATCGGTGCAATATGACTTGGGTACCAACTGGTTTTGTCACCAAGGTGACTGTGATCGAAGATATAGATGAGAAAAAAGAACATCTCAGAGAGAAGGTCAAGAGATTATCCTCTAAATTAGAAGTGCTAGATTATGAGTTTATTTTAGAAGATGAAATGACACTTTTTAACCAGTCTAAAAAGGCCTTTGAAAATGGTAACTTAGATAAATCAGAACAGCTACTTAAGCAAGCTGTTGATGTCAATCCATTATTTGATTCTGCTTGGAGAAATCTTGGTCTTATCGGATTTGAACGCGGAAACTACAAATATGCAAGAGTTTGCTATCGGATGGGGTTAATTATTGAAAGAGAAAATACAGACCTACATCAACTTTTAGCTGATGCTTACAGAATGGATGGTCTGTATAATAAGGCAAAAGAAGTGTTAGAGAATTCCCTGACTCATGAATCTACGCAGACTAATTCTACATTATTAAAATTATACCAGATTGAATTGGACTCTGGCGATTTTGAAAGTGCAAAAGAAACTTTTAGTAGGTATTGGAATACTACAAATTGATAACAGATAAATAGTCGCCGATTCAATCTGTAATTATTTTCTAATTCGATAACCTCTGTTTGAAAGTCTAATAAGTAGTCTCAACACTCGGTATCCGCTGATCTAAGTAGTGGTTTTTCCAGTCAAAATCGAGATAAAACTAAATCGAGATAGCTCTCAGGTAAGTTGAAGAGCTCACGGAGCCCCAAGCTGTTGAGTGTCCTGTCTGTGGCCGCGTAGGCCTCTTGATTGGATCATCGATCACAACTTCGGAATTTGGTGGACAAATAGATATTTGACATAACGACAGTACGGAACCACATTTCTCGGTCGGAGAGTCCCCGTCGACTACTCAGTAGCACTTAACCAACAAACGATTAGCACAGGTCTCAATGTTGGTTGATTCCTAAGATGATATCCAACGCGTCGACCGCACCCCTAAAGTTCGCTTTCTAGTCGTTCATCAATTCGCTCAACTATCTCTTCAACCGTCTCCCCCTCATCACGAGCAGCCGCTCTCAGTTCATCGAACAACCCAGCTAACTCAGAAACCGCTTCTGCATCCAGATTACGGGGATCCAGGACAGGAACCCCTTCCATCTCATTGGGTTCGATTTTGTCCATTCCCGACGAATAGGTCCGTCCAGATCGCCTGACAACTTCACTTGCAAACCCGCTGTTCAAATACGCCAACAGCGCCTTCATCTCTTCATCAGAGATCTCGACGTCAAAGTAGATCCCATGGAGATTAGACAAATTCCGGGCGTCGGTTTCGTTCTTGATGAACCGACTCCCGCCACGACTCATGTAGGTCACCAGGATTGGCGGTGGGTCACGACGGTCGACTACATACCACGGCGTTCTATTTTTAGCGAGATACCCACTGTGGGCCCCAACCTCCTCTGACATTCCATACTCCAGGTAATCAACAACAGTGGGGGTCTCCCCAGCATCCTCACTGTCGGTGAATGCAGCCAACGTGACGTCCTCCTCCGTAGTCTCCGGTCGTACCGAATCAGCATCCAACTGAGTAAGGTGATACAACAACCAGACTTCTCCACCGTCGACTCGTTCTTCGGCCCAGTCTTCAGGTTGATAATCGTATCCGGGAACACTACGAGAATTACGGATAATCTTCGAGAGATACTGTTCTTCGATATCCCACTCCTCGACATCGTCCTGAGTCAGACAGAAGTAATCGTTCATCCCAGTGGCAATCCCACGATTGACCGAGGCAAGCTCTGCAAATTCAGTCAGGCCACTGGTGTCGATATCGAGTGGATCAAACAGATTGGTCCACTTGTTCTCGGGATCGAGATCCTCTTGCCGAACGGCGTTGATGAACCCCCAGTCGGTTTCGCCTTCGACCTCACCTTCGATGGCATCCAACAAGACATCCTCGTCGGGATCGCCGTCGACACGAATAATCCGCGTTAACTCATCAGCCTCGGTATCCTCATCAGGACTCTCGAGGAAACTCACAAGCGACGTCGTCATGGCTTCCTCGAATTTCGATTGCTCGTTACGATCGAACAAGACGAGGGCTTTGATATCGTAGGTGTCGACGAGGTATTGCTTGAGTGACTCCCCGTAACTCGTCTCTAAGAATTCACTGGGAGTGATGAACGACAGCTTGCCGCCTGGGGTGAGGAATTCGGTGGTGTGGTAGTAGAAATACGCATACATCGGCGACAGCGACGACACACTCCGTCCGAGTTCGGCTTCGACCCGATCGTTCACTGTTTCTTTGTACTCTTCTGAGAGCTCCTGATGACGTGTATATGGGGGATTCGAAATGATGGCATCGACCTCTCCGTCGACATCTTCGGGAGCAAAGTCCAGAAAGTCACCAATTTGGAGATTGTGTGGTCCACCATGATTCTGCAGGTTCAGCGCCGTCGCACCCATCACTAACGCAAGCTCATTCAGATCGATCCCGTAGATATCAGCCAGTGGTGGGCTGTCTACTACCGATTGTTTTGCAGCATACGCTGCCGCAGACAGTGCACAGGCACCCATCCCCGGATCTAAAACGCGTTCGTCCCCATCATCGATTAGCCACGCGGCCATCAGTGATGCAATTGTTGGCGGCGTACGGAACTGCCCGAGTTTCCGGCGGGCTTCCTGTGGCACTAACGTTTCGAACAAGCGTCCGATTTCTTCGGCTGGGTCATCCGACGTATTCAGCTGCTGCCGTGCGTCGACGATCTCTTCTAAGGCCGCTGGTCCAGCAACTCTTGCAACGTCGTCGAGGATGTACTCATCAAAGGCTGGGTCTTCTGTCTTTTCCCCAGCAGTTTTGAATGCCCTTTGCACATCGGACCCGAGTTCGGGCAAATCCTCGTATTGCTGATAGTGTTCGTACAGCGTCGACTTCAGTAGCACATTGAACGCTGCTTGATGAGCAACAATCTGATTGGGGTCCTCCAGCCGTTTGAGACCGTGGAGGCCACACCAGTCGCCGACTCGATCTTGGAGGTCCTGTTCGATCCCGTCTGACAGCGTGTCGTAGATATCGGTCGCGGTCGACTCAATAACAGATTCGAGCGTCGCTGGGGTGCTCATTCGTTGGTTTGCCCTTCTTCCCAGTCATCCAAGATCCGATTAATGAGGTCGTCGAACGACTCGCCCATATCGCCGTGACTTTTCAGCCGTTCGTGTCCCCTCGTGGATCTTGATATCTTGTAGATGAAAATAACTTTGGCGACGGTAGAGAGCTTATTCAGATCGTCCAAGCCGGAATTTGAGAGTAAGAATACACAGGAAGACACTGAGGAGAGCGACGGGTAATCCGAACCCCGGTGTCGATGCCT
>Ga0306886_100611_pt1 | contig 13510 bp, 10 predicted proteins | sample AntDeeMetagen136_FD_190444 | JGI IMG/M metagenome (GOLD analysis project Ga0306886, IMG submission 190444) | Saline lake microbial communities from Deep lake, Antarctica - Metagenome #136 (v2) (version 2) | ecosystem: Environmental > Aquatic > Non-marine Saline and Alkaline > Saline | place... | reverse complement strand
TCCGACGGACCGACCGCACGGACGGCGACAGGTTTATTCCTCGACACGCCGCCCCTTCGTGTATGCCCGGTGAAGCGTCCCCCGTCGACCCCGGCGGTGATCGGCGGTGAGCAATCTATCGGTCCTCGTCGTCGAGGACGAGCCCGATATCGCCGCGTTGTACGCCGGCTTCCTCGAAGAGCGATACGACGTAGATCTCGCCGAGACAGCCGCCGAGGCGATCGATCGGGTCGATGGCGCGGTCGACGTGGTGTTGCTCGACCGTCGGCTCCCAGACGGCAGCGGCGACGACGTGCTCGAACACATCCGCGAGGCCGGCTACGACTGCCGGGTCGCGATGGTTACCGCCGTCGAGCCCGACTTCGACATCATCGACATGGGGTTCGATCTGTACCTCACCAAGCCCGTCAGTCGCCCGAAGCTGCTGGCGGCGATCGAGACGCTGCTGACCCGCAGCGAGTACGACGACCTGATTCAGGAGGCCGCGGCGTTGGCGAGCAAGCGCGCGGTGCTCAACACCCAGAAGCCAGCCGCCCAACGTGAAGGGAACGAGTCGTACGCCGAACTGGTCGAGCGACTCGAAGACCTCGACGCCAACATCGACGAACTCGGCGAGTCGCTGTCGTCCGACGACTACCGCGCGATGTTCCGCGACCTCGGCGAGGCCTGATGCGGCAGGATTGACGTTCCGTTCTCCTCGATACGTTCGCTACGAGAGTTGTTCGCCGACTAGCCGGTCCGCCTCGGCGACGAACGCGTCGCGCTCGTCGTTCGGGATCGTCGCGCCCGCGGCCACGTCGTGGCCGCCGCCGTCGCCGCCGACGGCCTGACTCGCGTTCCGCATTACCGCGGAGAGGTCGAGTCCCTGCCGAACCAGGGAGTGTGACCCCCGCGAGGACACCTTCAGCTCCTCGGCGCTCTCCTCGGCGAACGCGATCACGGGCTTCGAGCGATCGAGCGCCGGCGAGCCGATCGCCATCCCCGCGACGATGCCGACGATCGTCTCGCGGATCCGCGAGCCAGCGTCGAACCACTGGAGGTGCTGCTCCTCGGTGACGCCCTCGCTTTTTACCCACTGAAGCCCCTCAGAGAGGTTCTTTCTGTGGTTTCGGAGGAGCCGGCGCGCCTCGGAGAGTGCGTCACCCCGGTCGCCGAGACACACCGCGAGTCCCACGTCGGCCCGTTCATACCGGGCGGTGGCGTTGAGGAGCGTGGAGAACTCGCTCACGTCCCGCAACTCCGTGCCGGGCTCCTCGTCGACGAGGGTGTAGGAGGTGCCAACGAGCGCCTCGATCCGGTCGGCGGGGACTCCCGAGGCGACGGCACGGCGCATCAGCCCGGACGCGAGAATCTGTCGTTCCTCGGCGTCGAGGTCGACCCAGCGCCGCCACTCCCCGTCACGTCTCACGTCGATGTCGAGGTCGGTGAGGAAAGAGATCGCGCCCGCCTCGTCGTTCGAGACGCCCGGGATCTTCACGTCTGAGGCGTACTCGAGGAGCTTCGGAAGCGGGCGCGTCTGCCTGCCGTACAGGTCCAGATCCGTCTGCATCTCGATGACGCCGGCGTCGACGCCGTCGGCGACCACCGCCTCGTTGGCGCCGACGAGTCCCCCGTCGGAGTCCTGCATGTCGCCGACTGCGCCCACCACCGCCAGCGCGGCGAGGTCCCGGTTGTCGCCGTCCGGTTCCTCCAGCGCACGGGCGAGCACGTAGCTGGCGCCGGCGCCCGACAGTTCGCTCGCGCCGTTTATTCCTTCGAGCAACGGGTTGAGGTGGAACTCCGTGTCGCGGTCGGCCGGCTGGTGGTGGTCGGCGATCACGGGGACGAAGTCGCCGCGGTCCTCGTGCTCGCCGATCACGTCGAGCTGGCCGGAACCGAAGTCGGTAAAGAGCACTACGTCGAACTCGCGGGCAGCGATGCCAGCGATCGACTCGGCGTCGAGCTGCTTCTCGAAGACGACCTCGTGGTCGATCCCGGCCCGCGCGAGCGCCGTCGAGGCGATCGCGCCGCTGGTGAGCCCGTCGGCGTCGATGTGGGACGCGAGCAGCACGCGGTCCGCGGCGCGGAGCCGGCCGGCGCAGGCGCTCGCGCGTGCAGTGAGCTCCGGCACGGGTGGATCGGCGACTGCCATTACGAGTCGTTGGCTCGCGATCAGGGATAAACTCACGCTTCGGCCGGCCGCGATATGGGTCTGCGACGTGAGTCGGTGTCTCGCCGTCTCCGCTCCGACACAGGCGGAGGCATCACTTGCCGTAACTGACGGTTATAGATGTTTGCAGATATATGCACTACACACATGACACGTGGGTTCAACACCCGGAGTCTCCACGCCGGCGCCGAGGCCGACCCGGCGACCGGGTCGCGTGCGACCCCGATCCACCAGACGACCTCCTACGTCTTCGACGACGCGGAGACGGCGGCGGAGATGTACGCGCTTCGGGCGGATGGCCACATCTACTCCCGGCTCTCCAACCCGACCGTGAGCGTCCTCGAAGACCGGATCGCCGACCTGTCGGGCGGCTCCGACGCGGTCGCGACCGGCTCGGGGATGGCCGCGCTCGACGCGATCGCCACCGTGCTCGCGAGCGCGGGCGACAACGTCGTCGCCAGCTCCGAGATGTACGGCGGCACGGCCGCGTACCTCACGAGCATCGCGAACCGCCGCGGCGTCGAGGCGCGGCTCGTCGACACGCTCGACGACGAGGCGTACGCGGACGCGATCGACGACGACACCGCATTCGTCCACGTCGAGACGATTGCGAACCCCTCGCTCGTCACGCCCGACTTCGAGCGGCTCGCGGAGATCGCCCACGAGAACGCCGTCCCGCTCGTCGTCGATAACACGTTCGCCACTCCCTACCTCTGCCGGCCATTCGAGCACGGCGCCGACATCGTCTGGGAGTCGACGACGAAGTGGATCACGGGCAACGGGACGACCGTCGGCGGCGTCGTCGTCGACGGCGGTCAGTTCCCGTGGGACCACCCCGACGCCGACTACGACGAACTCGACGGGCAGTCCCCCGCCTACCCGATCGACTTCGTCGAGCGGTTCGGCGACGCCGCCTTCGCCAACGTCGCCCGCCAGCGCGGGGTGCGGCCGACCGGCGGCCAGCAGTCGCCCTTCGACGCGTGGCAGACGATTCAGGGGCTTAACACGCTCCCGCTCCGGATGGAGCGCCACTGCGAGAACGCCCGGGCCGTCGCCGAGTTCCTCCAAGACGACGACCGGGTCGATTGGGTGACGTACCCCGGTTTCGAGGACCACCAGAGCCACGACAACGCCGCCGAGTACCTCGACGGCTACGGCGGGATGGTCACCTTCGGCGTCGACGGTGGCTACGAGGCCGCCAAGACGTTCTGCGAGGCCGTCGATCTGACGAGCTTCCTCGCGAACATCGGGGACGCAAAGACGCTGGTCATCCACCCGGCCTCGACCACCCACGCGCAGATGGACGAGACGCAGCAGCGGCTCGCCGGGGTCTACCCGGAGATGCTCCGGCTCTCCGTCGGGATCGAGGACTCCGACGACGTGATCGCCGACCTCGATCAGGGGCTCGCCGCCGGCGAGCGCGCGGCGTCTGGGCGAGCCGAAAGCGATCCGGGGGTGTGACGCCGTGAGCACCGTCCCGACCGACCACGGCGTCGCCTCGCTCGGGGAGTTCGTCTTCGAGTGCGGCCAGTCGGTCCCCGACCTGGAGGTCGCCTACGAGACCCACGGCGAGTTCGACGGCGACAACGTGGTGTTGGTGTGTCACGCCCTCACCGGCAGCCAGAACGTCGCCCGGTCGCCCGCGCCGGAGCGCGACGACGGGACTCGCGGAGCTGGGCAGGCCGGGCAGGCCCGCGCGTGGTGGGACGACATCGTCGGCCCGGGGAAGGCGATAGACACCACGGAGTACTACGTCGTCTGCGCGAACGTCCCCGGCTCCTGTTACGGCACCACGGGGCCGGCGAGCGAGCGCCCAGCCGACCTCGAACTCCCCGAGGCGCCCGACCACGACCGGTGGGGGACCGCCTTCCCGCCGGTGCAGGTCGAGGACTGGGCGCGCTCACAGCGCCGCCTGCTGGACCACCTCGGCGTGGGCCGGCTCCGGGCGGTCGTCGGCGGGAGCGTCGGCGGGATGAACGTCTTGGAGTGGGCGAAGCGCTACCCGGACGACGTCGACCGCGTGGTCGCCATCGCGACCGCCGGTCGCCTCGACGCGCAGTGTCTCGCGCTCGACGCGGTCGCTCGACGGGCGATCCGCGCGGACCCGAACTGGAACGGGGGGAACTACTACGGTGAGGGCCGCCCCTCGCCGGACGAGGGGCTCGCTCTGGCCCGCCAGATCGGGCACATCATGTACCTCTCGAAGGCGTCGATGGAGCGCAAGTTCGGCCGCCGATCGGCGGGCCGCGACTCGCTGACCCGCGAGGAGGGCGACCTCGGGCTCCCGCCGGAGCCGACGGCGGCGTTCTTCCCGTACCGCGAGGTGGAGTCGTACCTCGACTACCAGGCGGAGGGGTTCAGCGATCGCTTCGACGCCAACAGCTACCTCTACCTCACGCGGGCGATGGACGAGTACGACCTCTCAGCCGGGCACGGAACCGACGCCGATGCGCTCGCGGCGTTCGAGGGCGAGGCGCTGTTGATGAGCTTCACCGCCGACTGGCACTTCACCGTCGAGCAGTCGTCGTCGCTCGCCGACGCGTTCCGCGCGGGCGACGCCCCGGTCGCGCACCACGTGATCGACTCGGATCACGGCCACGACGCGTTCCTCGTCGAGCCCGAACACGTCGGCCCGCCGCTGCGCGACTTCCTCTCGGAGGGAGTCGGTGGCCGGGCGGTCTCCGACGACGGCGGCGGTGAGGGTACGGACTCCGCACGGCCCGAGCGGGACCACGCACCGGTCCACGCGAGCCTTTTTAAGGGGTAGTTGCGGGGTAAAACGACTGCTGCTGCTGTTGGCGCGCGCCTGCGAGCGGCCGCCATCGGCGGCCGCGAGTCAGCACGCGTGAGGGAGTCGCGGCCGCTTATAAGTGGCCGCGACAGGGCGAGAGCGAAGCTCTCGCTTGCAACCGGCGCGTAGCGCCGGTGACGAGGCTGGGGAGGCGTGAGGTGCGGTTGCGGTGTCGTGCGAGACCGTGTCGTGCGAGGTAGGCCGTGGGGGGTGGGGCTTCGGAGCCGTTCACCGTCGATCCGCCGCCGGTTATTTATAAGCAAATGGCTAAGCCGCCGAAAGCGTCCACGCTGAACCATCACGATCAACCATGATAACGTTCATAGTTCTCGACTCCGTGGTGTGTGAGGTATGCCCGGTGGACACGCTCAGACGCTCCGACCGTTCCTGTGGCGCGCCGAACGACTGTACCCCGACACCGAGATCGTCTCCCGGACCCACGAGGGGCGCACGCGACACACGTACGCCGAGTACGCCGATCGCACGGCTCAACTCGCGAACGCGCTCGACGAGTACGGGATCGAACGCGGCGACCGGGTCGCGACGTTCTGTTGGAACCACACCCGCCACTTCGAGACGTACTTCGGCGTCCCGAGCGTCGGCGCGCAGCTCCACACGATCAATCCGCTCCTGCCCGACGAGCATATCCAGTACATCGTCGATGACGCCGAAGACGAGCTCGTCTTCGTCGACGCGTCGCTGGCGCCGAAGCTCGCCGGCGCGGCCGAGGGCGCCGAGGAATTCGCCGACGTCGATTTCGTCTCCATGGGCTCGTCAGAGATCGACGCGCTCGACGCCACCCCGTACGAGGAGTTCATCGCCGACCAGTCGACCGATTACGACTGGCCCGACCTCGACGGCGACCAGCCCGCCGGCCTCTGTTACACCTCCGGCACGACGGGAAAGCCGAAGGGCGTCGAGTACACCCAGTCGATGCTGTGGAGCCACACGATGGCCTCCCAGACGCCACAGGGGATCCCGATGGAGGACTCCGACGTGGTCATGCCCGTCGTCCCCATGTTCCACGTCAACGCGTGGGGGATGCCGTTCACCGCGACTGCGGCCGGCGCGAAACACGTCTATCCCGGACCGTCACCGGATCCGGCCGACCTCGCGGCGCTGATCGAGGAGGAGGGCGTGACTATCTCCGCGGGCGTCCCAACGGTGTGGCTCGGCCTCCAGGAGCACATCACGGAGGGCAACGACGTGGACCTCTCGACGCTCGACACCGTGATCGTGGGCGGCGCGGCCGCGCCGCGGTCGATGATCGAGTGGTACGACGACCGGGGCGTCGAGGTGCTCCACGCGTGGGGAATGACCGAGCTATCGCCGATCGGCACCGTCTCCCACCTCACCGCCGACCTGCGCGACGCCGACTACCAGACGCAGGTCGACAAGCGCTCGAAGCAGGGCCTCGTCGTCCCCGGGCTGGAGTTCGAGGTGATCGATGAGAACGACGAGGAGATCCCGTGGGACGGTGAGGCGTTCGGCGAGCTCCGCATCCGCGGCCCGTGGGTCACTCAAGAGTACTTCGCACGCCCCGACGCCAGCGAGGAGGGGTTCGAAGACGGCTGGCTGAAGACCGGCGACGTGGTCACCGTCGACGAGGACGGCTACATCCAGCTCGTCGACCGGACGAAAGACGTGATCAAGTCGGGCGGCGAGTGGATCTCCAGCGTCGAGTTGGAGAACGCGATCATGGCCTACGACGGCGTCAGCGAGGCGACCGTGGTCGGCGTCCCGCACGAGCGTTGGCAGGAGCGCCCGGTCGCGTTCGTCGTCGCGGCCGACGGCGTCGACCGCGAGGCGCTCGTCGAGGAAATCGAGTCCGGACTCCGCGAGGAGTACCCGAAGTGGTGGGTGCCGGACGCGGTGGAGTTCATCGACGAGGTGCCCAAGACCGCGACCGGGAAGTTCTCGAAGAAGGATCTCCGGGAACAGTATGCCAACCAGTCGCTCGTGGAGGGGTCTGTTCCGGAAAACGACGCGCCCGAACAGGAGTAGGTCGTTAACGGACCGACCGCGGGTGGTCTATTCGCCGCCGCGGTCGCCGATGACCCATTTGTGCGAGTAGCTCTCCCCACAGGTGCAGTGGGCGTACGCGTGGATCACGTCGCCCTCGGCGTAGAGCCCGCCGACTTCCTCATTTTGTGCCTCCGCGAACGCGAAGATGAACCGGATCTCGTGATCGTCGTCGGGATTCTCCTCGGCGAAGGGACACACCCCGTCGTCAAGTGATCGGGCGATCTCGCCTTCGGCACCCATCGCCGTCTTCGCGAACTCCATTGCGCCCATACCGGTTCCGGCCTGGAACGCGGACCGACCGGTTTCCCCGTCGAGGATCAGCCGAACCCCACCGTCAGTCTCAGTACCGACGTTGCGGAGCCGGGAGTCGTCGTCGAGGTACGCGTCGCTCAGGTAGAAGACCACGTCGTCGAGCCGCTCGCCCGCAAGGAACTCGTCGAGGTTGCTCATGCCGGCCGGACGCGCGTGAACCGTAAAAGGCGTGCGAGTCGGCCCGAGGAGTCCCACCTCGATCCGACCCGTCTCGCCCCCGACGGCCCCCAACTCGCTCGGAATCGGGGTAAGTGTTAATACGAACCACTGAGATCCGTCGCGTGATGAGTGCGCAAACGCCATCCGAAGACCGGCTCGTCGAGTGGGCGAAGCTGGTCGACGAGAACGTGCCGGAGAAGCTCCGAGAGGAGCGATCCGGCGACCGTTAACTTTCACCCCGGTTCGCGAAGGCTTTAGGCCGACGGCGGCGAAGCCCCGCCGATGGCGACTGAGGCCACCGGTATCGACAGACCCCTGCTCGTCGACGACTTCCTTCAGCGGCGCCGCTACCAGCTCCAGCTCGCGGACGCCGCGGCCGACGAACACACCCTCGTCTGTCTCCCGACCGGCCTCGGTAAGACGACGGTCAGCCTGCTCGTCACCGCCGAACGCCTCCACGAGGTCGGCGGGAAGGCGCTCTTTTTGGCCCCCACCAAACCGCTCGTCCAGCAGCACGCCGACTTCTACCGCGAGGCGCTCTCGATCCCGGACGACGAGATCGTCGTGTTCACCGGCGACGTGAAGCCCGACGACCGCGCCGCGCTGTGGGACGACGCCCGGATCGTGATCGCGACCCCGCAGGTTGTCGAGAACGACCTGGTCGGCAACCGGATCTCGCTGCGCGACGTGACTCACTGCACCTTCGACGAGTGTCATCGCGCCACCGGCGACTACGCATACGTCTACATCGCCGAGCGCTACCACGCCGACGCGGCCGACCCGCTCGTCACCGGGATGTCGGCCTCGCCCGGCGGCGACACCGAGGAGATCGAGACGGTCTGTGAGAACCTCGGGCTCTCGAACGTCGAGGTGATGACCGAGGAGGACGCCGACGTCGACGAGTACACCCACGACACCGACGTGCAGTGGGAGCAGGTCACGCTCCCCGACGAGGTCATCGCGATCCGCGACGCCCTCAACGAGGTGATCACCGACCGACTGGAGAAGCTGAAGTCGCTGGGCGTGACGAACAAGACGAGCCCCGACCTCTCCCAGCGCGACCTCAATGAGATGCGCGGGAAGCTGAAGAAGATGATGGACAACGACCAGTCGGACGGGTACAAGGGGATGTCCACCCACGCCGAAGTGATGAAGCTCCGCCGCGCGACCGAACTGGTCGAGACCCAGTCGGTCGAGTCCGTCCGGCGCTACTTCGAACGCCAGCGCGAGGCCGCGCGCTCGTCGGGCGCCTCGAAGGCGAGCCAGCGGATGGTCGCGGACCCCAAAGTTCGCGAGGCGATGCGGAAGGCGGAGGCGTTCGACGGGCTCCACCCGAAGTTCTCGAAGGCCCGCATCCTGCTCGCGGAGACGCTCGGGATCAACGAGGGCGAGCGCGCGATCCTGTTCACCGAATCCCGCGACACCGCCGAGGCGCTCGTAGAGTTCCTCTCGACGAGCTTCGACGTGCGGAAGTTCGTCGGGCAGGGCGACAAGGAGGGTTCCGACGGGATGAGCCAGAAGCAGCAACAGGAGGCGCTCGACGAGTTCAAAGCCGGCGACTTCGAGGTGCTCGTCTCCACGAGCGTCGCCGAGGAGGGACTCGACGTCCCCGAGGTCGACCTCGTCTGTTTCTACGAGCCGGTCCCGACCGCGATCCGCTCGATCCAGCGCAAGGGGCGGACCGGCCGGCAGGCCGAGGGGAAGGTCGTCGTCTTGATGGCAGAAGACACCCGAGACGAGGCGTTCTTCTGGATCTCGCGGCGCCGCGAGAAGAAGATGGCCAGCCAGCTCACCGAGTTGAAGGAGGCCACCGACGACATCGAAGAGACCGTCGGCGACGACGGGCAGGCGGGGCTCGACGCGTTCGCCGGAGGATCCGCCGAGGACGATGCTGACGGCGGTGCGAACGGGGACGACGGCGTGGTCGACAGCGTCGACGGCTCTGACGGTACCGTCGACGCCGCCGACGGCGACACCGACGCCGGACTCACCGACTTCGCCGAGGAAGCACGGGCTAGCAAGGAGAGCGCCGACGGGGACGAGGCGACCGACGAGGAAACGAGCGCCGCCGACGACGGCGTCGTCGCCACCGCCGGCGTTGAGGAGGGCGTCGAGGTGGTCGTCGATCAGCGCGAGCTCGACTCCACCATCGCGAAGGACCTCTCGACGCGCGACGGGCTCGTCACCCGGCTGGAGACGCTCGCGGTCGGCGACTACGTACTCTCCGACCGGGTCGCGGTCGAGCGCAAGTCGGCGGCGGACTTCGTCGACTCGATGCTCGATTCCGACCGGTCGATGTTCGAGCAGGTCGGCGAGCTCTCGCGGGCGTACGCCCGCCCCGTGATGGTCGTCGAGGGGACGAACCTCTACGGCCAGCGCGACATCGAGCCCAACGCGATCCGCGGCGCGCTCGCGTCGCTGGCAGTGGACTTCGACGTGAGCGTCCTCCGCACCGAAGACGAGGGGGACACCACCGAACTGCTCGCGACCATCGCCAAGCGCGAGCAGGAGACGCGGGACCGCGAGGTGAGCGTCCACGGCGAGAAGACGACGAAGACCCGCGCGGAACAGCAGGAGTACGTCGTCTCCTCCATCGCCGACATCGGGCCGGTCACCGCGCGCACCCTCCTCGAACACTTCGGCACCGTCGAGGCTGTGATGACCGCGCTCGAGGACGACCTGCTGGAAGTCGACGGCGTCGGGCCGGTGACCGCGGAGCGCATCCGCGAAGTCGTCGGGGGCGAGTACGAGTAACGCCCGCGTTTCCGCCAGCGAGCCGGCTACTCGAACCCACTCACCAACGTCACCACCCACTGGCCGAGGTCGTACTCCGCACGCACTTCCACACGCGTCACCCATTTTACCCATTGGAACCCCCGTCGATCGGGCGCGACCAGTCGGGCCGGAGCGCCGTGCCCGTGGCTCAGTCGCTCGCCGCCGACGTGGGTCGCGAGCAGGGCGTCCGAGGCCTCCTCGATCGGAAGACTCCAGCGGTACCCCGTCACGGACGTGAACCGAACGTAGGCGGGTTCGCGGTTCGGATCCTCGGCTGCCGTCCCGCCGGCCGCGTCGAGCAGGTCGCCGACGCGGATCCCGCTCCAGTCTTGGACCGTGTACCAGCCGCTCGTGCAGTCGAGCAGCGCCTCTGTCTCGTGGCCGGCCGCAAGGTCGCTGGCGTTGAGGGCGATCGGGTCGGCGACGAGTCCGTCGACCATCAGTCGGTAGGATTCTCGGTCGATCGGCTCGGGGTCGTCGGCGACCCACGAGGTGATCGGGAAGGCCGCGTTTCCCTCACCCTCTCGAGGTTGCGATCCGGTGAACCTCCGATCGGACCCGGCGGTGTCGAGCGCCTCGTTGGCCCTCTGCTGGAGGCGGTACGTCGCCGCGCCCGCGGCCAGCAGGACGGTGTAGCGTATCGCGGTGCGCCGCCGCTCAAAGTCGACCCGTCGCGGGAGCCGGAACCGAGTCGTCGCGTGCGCGGCCACCAGCGGGACGAGCGCGAGGCCGAAGCCGACGTGGACGGAGAGGAGCGTCCAGTAGGAGAGTCGCACGTCGAGCCCGAACACCCACGCGATCCCGGTCACAAGCGCCCCGAGCGCGGCGACGAGCGTCAGGACGGACAGCGCGGTCGACCGCCGCCACAGGCTCGGATCCGTGAGCCGACGGCGGACACGCGCGAGTTTCCACGCGAGCAGTGCGACGATTCCGATCCCGAGCGCGCGGTGGAGCCAGAACAGCGGCCATCCCTCGGGGACGCCCACGGTAAACGAGACGAGCCCAGTCGTCGCCTCGGCGACGACGAACGCGAAAAGCGACCAGTCGACCCCGCGTGGCGGCGGCTCCAGTCGATCGAGTGCTTCACCGATCTGGGATCGCACACCCATTTCGCCTGTGGTACGTGCTACCGAGACAAAAGCGTCGTCACAGCTCGTACACTTCCCCGTCGACCGCGAGCGGCTCTTCGAACGCTTCGTCGGGCGGGTAGTAGTGCGCGAGGTGGACGAGGCGGGTGCGGTCCGCGTCCAGCTCGTCGGCGAGCGCGAGCGCGCCCTCCCGGGTCATGTGTTTCGAGCCGAACGTGCGCGGGACACCGTCGGGACCCTCGTGGCGCCCGCCGATCGGGTGATGATCGCAAAGTGACGCGGGGACGATGGCGTCGGCGAGCAGGAGGTCGGCGTCGGCGAGCGCGTCACGGGACCGCTCCGGCACGTCGTAGCTCGTGTCACCCGTCAACGAGAGCTTGGCACCCGTTTCGGGGTCTTCGATCACGACGCCGTAACACAGGAGCGGCGGGTGGTCGACCGGGACGAAGCGGACCTCGAACCCGCACGTCTCGAAGGGCTCGAACGGGTCGCGGGAGTGAACGCCGATACGGTCTTCCAGGTAGTCGTACTTCGCCCGGATCGTCTCGGCGACGCTCTCGTCGGTCGCGGGGTCGGTCTCCGACGGTGCGTGAACGGGGAGTCCGTCGACGAGTCGGTAGACGTTGCCGAGCCCGTCCAAGTGATCGAAGTGGATGTGCGTCACGATGCCGGCGTCGGGCAGCGGAACGTCGTTGTCGAGGAACTGGCTCCGGAAATCGGGGCTGAAGTCGACGAGTAACGACTCGCCTGTGCGCTCGTTCGCGACGTGGACCGAGAACCGCGAGCGCGACACCCCGCGCTCGCGCGCCGTGGCGCAGGTGTCGCAATCGCAGCCGGCCGTCGGCGTCCCGGTCGTGTCGCCGGTGCCGAGGAGGGTGACCCGCATCTCGGCTCGGCATCCGCGGCCCACCGACTTAGCGTCCGTGGTCGACCCGTCGATTTTGGCGTCTGCGATCGACCCGCCCAGCCGGCGGCCGCGAGAGGAAGAACCGGGTTCCTCCGCACACTCCGAATTAGGGCTGCCGCACCCGGATCGTCCCGTTGGCGTCGACGGTGACGAATAGCCGGTCGCGAACCTCGCGTCCGCGGACCGCGTCGCCGGCGCGCTCTCCGATCGTCTTCATCAGGTCGGGTGCGGTCTGGTTCACCTTCACGCCCGCGTCGTCGCAGGCGTCGTACACGCGCTTCGGTGCGTCGTAGAGGTCGGTTCCAGCCTCAATCTCGACGCGGACGGGAGCCGCGAGCGCCTCCGCGAACGCGACCGTCTCGTGAGCGCTCGCCACGTTGTTGCGGGCGCTGGCCTCGACGCTGGAGACGTTCGCACGGGAGGTGCCCAGACGGTCCGCAATGTCGGACTGACGGAGCCCCCGTTCGCGGAGGGCCAGCACCTCGGCCTGCCGGCGGGTGAGGACGCTCTCGTCCGCGTCGAACCCAGCGCGCTCCAACAGCGCCGCGGCGTCGACGTTGTCGGGGTCAGGGTCCCGGTCTGGATCGGGTGGCCCGTCGTCTACAACCATACGTGTCGTCAGGAGACGCGCGCCCAAAAAACGGCGGTTTCGGCGGGAGTGGACGGAACTGAGAGGGAACAAAACGAGATCGGAGTCGGCGGCGGATCGGTAACGTCCGGACTGTCCGTGGGGTGGGACCGCTCTCGGGACGGTCTACTTGCCCCAGAAGTTTTCGCGACTGCCGAGCCGTTCGCGGTCGGGACGGTCGCGGCGCCGGTCGCCCTCGCCGTCATCTTCCTCGGTGTCGTCTGCGTCGTCAACGCCGTCGCCGGCGAGGTCATCCCCGTCGTCGTCATCGCCCTCGCCTTCCTCCGGATCGTCGGGGAGGCGCTCGACGACGTCTTGCGCGGTCGCGTGGCTCGACTTCACGCGGTGGATCCGGACCTCGGCGCGCGCCGGGGGGAGCAGGCCGTCGACGAGGACGATGAAGCCGTCGTCGGTACGCCCCACGCCGGCGCCACTCTCGTGGATATCGTCGACCTCGACGACGATTTCCTCGCCGGGCTGGACCGGTTGCTGTTTCAGCTCGTAGATGGGCATGTCGTAGTGGTTACACCACTCCGCGCCACCCTTGTTCCCGTAGTGTTGGCACCCCATTCCCTCGATTCGTTCGTCGAAGCTGGGGCAATCGTCGGCGAGTGGACAGTCCGCCATACCGTAGAAGAGACCGGCCGCCATTGAAACGTTTTCGACTGGGCGGCCG
>Ga0306886_100515_pt1 | contig 15282 bp, 10 predicted proteins | sample AntDeeMetagen136_FD_190444 | JGI IMG/M metagenome (GOLD analysis project Ga0306886, IMG submission 190444) | Saline lake microbial communities from Deep lake, Antarctica - Metagenome #136 (v2) (version 2) | ecosystem: Environmental > Aquatic > Non-marine Saline and Alkaline > Saline | place... | reverse complement strand
GCCAGTGTCATCTTTGGTGGCGGTGGCATTGTTGCCGCCCGACAGGGCCGACACAAGCTTTGGTTCGGGGCCACCTTCGGACTCTCGTTCATGCTCGTCGGGCTCATCGCCACGCTGCTATATCCGAGGATCTACCCCGCCAGTGGGCTGACGATCGACGCAGTCGTCGTCTCGCCGCTCGCTCTTAACCTCACTACTATCCTCGGGCTGCCGGTGTTGCTGCTTGTACTCTGGTATTTCAAGTTCCTCTATAGTACGTTCGCTGGCCCAGTCGACGGTGGGGGATACAGCACCTAAGGCGACTTATCACCGTTCAGCCGGATAGGTGAGATCGGTGAGGTAGTAGTCGACATAGTATCTTAACCAACAAACGATAGCCTAACCAACAATGTTGGTTAACGCTGCTCCGTATTAGAGCTTCAATTCGCGGAGTGGCCTCACAGAGAATGAATTTGGCTCGTCGACCGCCTCCTCGCGCCCCTGATTCGTTCCCACCGTTTCACGCGACAGTCGGTTGATCAGCGCGTTGCGCACACGTCGACGACTGAGCAGCGTATTATGCTCGCCCAATCGGTCGTCAGAATACCGCTTTTGGAACCGCTCTCCCGACTTGTCGACGGCGAAAAATTGCGTTCGCTTCGCACCCCAGATCTCCGATGAGACATATTCGGCAGCCACGGGTTCATGGGTGAGTTCGACGAGGACACACTCGATGAAGGAAACAATGGAGATCGGGCTCCGATCGTTGGGCACGGTCAGTTCGAGATCGGCCCACGGTGGATCGGTCGTATAGTCGGTCTGTTTCGGATTCAGTTGGTACTGCTGTGGGTTGTATTCAGTCGACATAGTTTGTTGTCTAGAAGGCGTTTTTGTACGCCCTCACCCCCTCAGGGGGCGATAAAATGCGGAGTCGCAATGAACACAAACACGGATAGCTCCGTATGCCGACCGAAGCCGCTAGGGTGGATTCGGTTGTTGGAGTTGACGAAGGTCACTAGTCTCAACCGTATCTCGCCACAGCTGGAGCACAGCGAGTGTTACAAGACGAACGGTTTGAACCTCTATACAAGACGGGACAGCATCATCATGGGCCGCGTGTGGTGGCTCATGAAAATGGGTATCCGGGAGTTCAATGCGAGGGTGGCAGTCATACCGATAGTTGAAGTCGTCACCCTCTGTGTAGTGGTATCGGTAGTACCCCTTGGTCGTCCAGGTAACGTCGAATCGACCGGACTCGGCCTCGATACCATCGTCGAGATGGAGATGAACTACTTCTGGATTAAGTAGATCGTCGAATTCAGTAGAGGTGACCAGTGGTTCGTAGTCCTCGGCGACCGTCCGAACCCGTGCCATTAGATCTGAATCAGGAGCACCCGTGTCGACTCGGTCCCAGTCGTCTGTCACACTTCGGCCTGGGCCAGTCGGTGTGCTTCGTCAACCTGGATAGCAGCCTTCGCAATCGCAAGGTTTCGACGTGTCGACTGCCACTGTCCGACGTCACTCCATCCCTCGTCGCCGGGTTCGAGTTCGATCACGAGATCCTCGGGACTCTCGACGTCGTAGATCTCACGGAACTCCGCGATTGATTCTTTCATCTCCTGGATGGCCTCGACAAGTTCTTGATGTGAACACGTCGTCCGGAGTTCTTCGATCCGTCTGTCGACGAGGCGACCCTGATTGCGTTTATACAGGGTAGTACGGCCGTCCTGTTCGGTGGTGCCGATCCCCTCCTCGACGAGTTCGTTGAGATACTTTCGGGTAGTCGGTTCGCTCACGCGAGCGCGGTCTGCAATGGTGCTTACTTTCGAGTAGGTGGTTGTTTCCTCAAGTATCTCTTTGACACGCTCTCGGGCCGTCGTTGAGGACATCCACTCGTCGACCACCCGTTCGTTGATATCGGTCATTGCTACTGATTCGATCCCGTAGCAAAAATATCTTTCCTAGAGTTGCATATATTATTCAATAGTAGCGGGTCGACTCGTCTTATCTACGTGAGAACCGCTGCTTAGTCCGTTTCCACATAGAGTCTGTGCTAGACTCCTCTACGTCCTCCTGGAGAGCTTGTTGTGTCTCCTGATCACGACTGGTCAGCTCGACTTTGAGTCGTTGAATTTCAGCTTCGAGGGCGTCGATATGCTCGTTTCTCTGTTCAAGCATGGCTTCGAGTTCGTCGACACGATCTGTCAAAAGTCGATTTTTCTCGGTGAGATACGCCTGACTGCGTGTTGATTCCTCGACGCCGTCGCCAGTATCAGTGTCAGCCTCACCCGATGGGTCAGTCGTGATTTGAGATTGCTTGGATCGGTTCCCACGATCAGGATCATAGAACTCCGAGGTGTTCGAAATCGCTCGCTCGATAGTCTTCTCACCGTAGGTCGACCCATCGGCAAAGTGGACCTCATCCCATTTCTCACGGAGGAGGTCAGACTGACGGAACAGGCGATCCATTTGTCTCTGGTCGCCGCCACTCCAGAAGGCCAGTAGACAACACAGGGCCATGTCAGCCTCCGAGTTGCTCTCATACCCACCAGTGTTCCCACCCCAGAGTCGCTCGAACTTTGGTCCGTTTGAAGCACGTCGGGCTTTCTCTAAGAGTTTCTCATCGTCAAGATCGACGTTCGCGTTGTCGACCGTAGGGTTAGTACTGCCAATGGATTCTGAGTGGTCCTCAGATCCCCCACGATTCGGCGAGTTGGATTTCTCGTCACTGCTGGGCCCTTGGACGTATTCGCGGTGGATCGCCACGAGTGCGTCTTGTCGACGCGCTATGTGAGTCGGCGTCTCTTGGACGTGGTCCCCAGTAACGGTGAAAAACCGAGCCCTATCGTACAGTTCGATATGTCCGCGGCGATTTCGGCCCTCGGGAAGCTCACCCTCGATAAGCACATGATAGCCGGTTCCAGACGGTGAGACTTCTGTATAGGAGTCGAGCCGTTCGATGATGTCCTGAGCGTCTTTGTCGACCTCGCCAGTCTCGGGATCACGACAGTCATCGAGGTCGACGCCAACAATCGGATCGTCGTCGGTGAAGACGAATCCCACGCCATCGGCCTTCCCTGTTCGGGCGTATTCGAGGGCGATTTCGAAACCAGCCCATGTCTCGGAGTCAGTCGACGATGCGAACCCACCACCTCCAAGAGTCACCGGTATTTTCGTCGCTTTGCCATCTCGCTGAGTTTTTTTCCAACAAACCCACTGCTCACGGTCGCAGAGTGTCTCCGGAATGGTTGTCTGATTAGCCAGTGCTCTGTCACTCATCTTCTATCTCCATCCATCGCTCTCATCGCCATCGAGCGTCGACAAAATTCACGCCATGCCGAATTCCGATCCAATCCCTTGGTCCCAACGGGGACCCCCCGTCCCATACTAGTTGGTTTTTGGGTGGAACAACCACTTTGGTCGAATGAAAAACGCAAGACGTGGTGGTGTTCCACCCACTGTTCCACCCATTTCAGGTACCGCCCAGTTGTTCCAGCCAACGAGTGCATGGGTGGAACATGCTGCAGTCTGGTGGTTTTGGCAATCTTTGGAGAGTCGCATAGACTCATAATTCCGATCGGATAGAATCGGAATACAGGATAGCGACTACCAATAGATCCCCTATGTATTCTGGGCATCATCGGAGGTCCTGTTCGGATCGGATGTCGATCCCAGTGTAATGTCGAACGAGATCTCCCTCAACTCTCATCCGTTTAGACTCCACCTCAACGTTGGTGTTGAGTTTACGTGTGAACCAACTCTTGTTGAGTGGATCGTCGACACCCTGTGCATCGGCCCAATTGAGATAGCAGTCATAGACCTCACTTTTCGGAACGGAGGCATCCTCTTTCTCAACAAGATACATCTCGATGAATGACTCGAACGATGGTGGAGAGTCCTCGTCTTGAGCATCGATTTCAACACCACTTGCTGTGTCAGTTTGTTCAGTCTCTCTATCACTTTTTGATGTGTCGAGCGATGCGGAATGGAGTGTGCTTTCTACGATTGTAGAGAGTGGCCGTACCTGTCCGTCCTCGTAAATAACAGACTCAGACTCGTCATGAAGAATGACAATACAATAAGAGTCACTCCCAAAGGCGGGTTCAGGGAGACAATCTTCTGGGACAAACGGGATTTTGATCGGAACCCACTCTCTGTCGAAGGCTGTTTTCGACTTGTAGGTATGGGTTTCACCGGGCTCATAGACGAGATACTCGTTTGCAGTGGGATCATAGCTGTATATTGCTGGAACGCGGTCTTTCGTCACTGCTGAAAGCGATCCCAATCTTACGTGCTCTGTTCCAGTACCATCGTAGAGAACAATCGAATCATCTTCACGCACCCAAATGCTGCGACGATTGTCGTCACTCCCTGTAACGGGACGAATAGCAGTGACTCCGCCCTCTTCGGTTGCACCTCCATTGAACGTGATTGGCGAGTCGTCGGTATAGAATCGGATTTCACCGCTCTGAAGCTCTCGAACAGGCGGTGAAAGGATTCCTTCGACACGCTTGGCCCAATCTAGCTCTGAATTTCCCGGACGAACAACGAAGAGGGGTATCTCTCCTGCTTGCTGAGCCTTTCGGAGATTGGTGAGCACCTTCGCAGGGTTCTCCGGTGTTGTCGTCTCGACTTCAATAGCGAACGTTTCATCGAGTTCGGGATGGGTGGCCCGCCCGTCGGGCTTCTCACTCCCATCCTGTGAGAGGATCGAGACGGTGAATCCGAGCGTAGTGAGTTCCTCCTCGATCTGGAGAAGGGCATCATCGTGACCACTGCCGCCAGCAGCTTGCACTTCACCTGTATCGGGGGCAGCGACGTCTTCGCCTGCTGTGGTTAGTCGAACCACGACCTCATCAACTTCAAGATCGACGCTCGTCTCCAAGAACCGAGTGCGTTGGCGGATGTCTGCCAATTCATCGTATGATGGCGGGTCGATCTCAACATCTTCGAACAGTCGACGGAGTTCTTGATCAACCTGCTCGACTGCTACCTCCCCATTCTCTTCACGGACTCCATCTCGAAGCTGTAAACTCCGCACTACCTTGGCGAGGGCAACATCCAGTTTGTCGTCGGTGACGCTGAGAACCTCACGGAGCGCCGCTGGTGTTTGTGTGGTAGGAGCTGTAGATTCCGGCACTCCGAATGTGTCGGTCGCTCGGCTGTGGATTGTCGAGAGTGTCTCACCGAATTGAGCTTCTTCACGAGGCGTGAGTGGGTAGTCGCTCTCGGGGTGGCCCGCTGGGATAGGGAGCGGTTTGATACTGAATGGATACGGCCCCGTCTCTCCGAACCTTGGACTCGGTAGGCTCGCAATCCATTCACCACGAGGCAGTGAGCGAATCCGGTTTGCAAAGGCGACGGGGTCCATTTCCTCGTGGGCCATTGCTCTCGCCAACTCCCGATCAACGTTGATTTTTCCAATGAGCGAGCTCCCGATGTTGTTCAGGGCGTTGAGGTAGACTTTCCGACCGCCTTCGATTTCCATCTGCTCGGGGAACTGCATCGATAAGCCCACCGAGAGGCGGAAGCCCCGACCCTTTTCGAGCAGATCGTTGATGATGCCTGAAACCACGACCGATGCGGCCTCGTCGACAATCAGGTTTACAACGTAGTCGTCAGAGTACTGTGCGAGGTCGCGTTTTCGCTCTTTGAGTGCATCATCGAGGTTGGTCAGAATCACACCCGTCATAATGCGGGCTGCCTCCTCGCGGAGATCACCGAGGTCGAATAGAATAATTGTGTTCTCGTCGATGAGATCCCGAAAATCGAATCGATTCTCAGTATTATTGAAGATGCGTCGCAGGTGGGTATCCTGCGAAATGTATGCCAGACGGTTCCCGACACCGCCCATCACATTCCCGAACGTCTTTGCGTCGAGTTGGAGTTGCCGCCGAATCACTCGGATGACTTCCTCATCGCCCGATTGGGGAGCTTCATCGGGATTCGGTTGTGGTGGGCCAGCCTCCCAGAGCTTGTCGACGGCGTATTCGAGCTGGCGATGAGCAAAGTAGTCAGTCGACTCACGATAGAGCCCGTTTTCGCGGCCATGCTCCTCGTCGAACAGTGTCTTAATCAGGGTCTTGATGAGTGTCGGAGCAACCGTAGCCCGCTCGTATCGATTCTCGCCCATCACGAGTTTCAGAATCTCCTCGTAGTGGTCGGCCTTCCGCTGGACAGCATCCACACGGCGTCGACCACGTTCCATCGACGGTTCGAGATCGAAGAACGAAAAGCCGGGAAGGATATCAGGAACCGGGAAGTGAATGACGTTCTCTTCGAGGTCAGTGGTTCCGAACTTGCGAGCATGAGCCCGCATGTAGTTTTGAGTCATCCCGTCGCCTTTCGGATCAATGAGGATGACCGGCCCCTCCGTGTTTTCGTACAGTGAGAGAATGTCGTTGATGAGTGCTTTCGACTTTCCTGACCCTGTGGTTCCGAATCGACCGTAGTGCGTTGGCAGCAACCCCGGTGGGATGTGTGTCGGGAGGTCTTCGGCTGCACCGTTCTCACTGAGTGGGTAACCTATGGTCATCCCATCGCGGAATTCACGCATGATATCCTGATGAGGCCGTGGCAACGGATTTCGACTCTGCTGTTCTGCACGTGTGCCTCTGGTGCCCTCGACGCTGAGTTGGTCAGCCGAAGGCACGAGAATGAAATTGGCGAGTTCGTCACCACTCAATACCAGATCGGGACGAGTCTTTCCACGACCAGTCGTGAGCTCTCGATTGAGAACACGTTTGAGCAATGCCCGACCTTTCTTTCTTTTTGTTGCTTTTCGCCATCCGGTTTCCCCTACTGGCTGGCCGTCGAGTCCATAGAAAGGGCCATCGAGGGAGTCAAAAACTGGTCGAAGCGAAGTAAGCTGTGAGCCGAGTTGTTCGCCGTTCTCTGGTGGCACCACAACGGCACGCAGATTTACGGTAAACGTCCGACTGGAATTTTTAGCGGTGATCCGATCGATTCGGTCTTGGACTGTCTCGGTCAGCTTCCGTTCTTTTGTACTCGTCGACTGATCTTCGACCTCTAGGAGTGGCCCAAGTAGTTCTTGAGAGAGTGTATCACGACCATCGGCAAGATCCTCCTTTCGAAGGTCTCCGTCGGCCTTCCAGCTATCACGGCGCTGGAAAACGATTTGGAACGCAATCGGATGTTCGATATCGCTCAACTGGTCGATGAGTGTCACCAGTGGAGGAGTAGTCGATCTGGTCGACGTCCCGTTCAGAGTTTCTGTAAAGAGCGTCAACGTCGTCATCCAGTCTTTCTTTCGGATGGCGGTCCCACACCAGCGGACACCTCGGGGATGCAGTGAATCTATTTCTGGACGAGCGAGAATGGTGTCTCGATCAGTCAGCGTTGGTCTGTCATTCGGGTATTGGCTGTCATCAGGCGAGCGGGCATTCGATAAGCCAACCGCAACAGCGTCATCTCCGATCTCGATCCACTTCTTGGAATCTTCGTCGACTACTGTACCACCATCACCCACAGGCGGTTCTGTGCTCGAAGCGGCCTCATCTGTATCACTATGTTCGAGACCATCGGCGGAGATTGGTTGGAACTCCTCGTCAGCATACTCATACAGTAATCCGTTACCGTTCACTGCCTCAGCAAATTCCTCACGAGAGAACTCGACAGTCGGGACAAGCTTCGTTTCGAGGTCGACCTCTACGCGTTCGATATCGAACGTCGTGGGGTAGATAGACCGTAACCGAGTCTCCAGTGTGTCAAAGTGTTCGTCGACACCGTAATAGAACTCGACAGGCTCATTTTTGCCCTCACTGAGCGCAAGGAACTCGAAACGGGGCGGGTGGTTGCTGTGCAGCGGATTCAACGCATTCAGTAGACCACCCGACCCTTCACTGGCCAGTTTGTGCAGACTCGTGAGAACAGTAGGGATATCACTCGCTGCGACTTCTTCAGATGTGGGTGTAACCCGGAGGTACTCACGCATTGTCCTCACCCTCCACTAAACCGCCGTCTGGCTTCGGAGGGACGGCGTCTGATTGTCGATCCTCTCCATTTGTCGACTGCTTTTCCAATTGTTCCCGGAATTGCTGTACGTCAGTCTCGACGGCCGTCTCACCGGCACCAGGAAGTGTCGACCGTCCGTTGCTCGGATCGAAGTCGATGACCTGCTTTTCTTTGGCCATTGCTTCGACCCGAATCCCACGCCACTCGCCGTCGACACCGACGAGAGCCTCGGAAAAACCCGCTTCCTCATTGCCGGGAACTGCGTCCTGGACGTACCGCATCTGGGCGTAGTTCAGCCCGAATTCTTTCGCCCACTGATCGTCCATTCCGTCGAGTCGGTGGAACTGTTTGACTGCACACTGATCCAGGATTGCCTCGGATTCAGTATGCTGGAAGAACTCGTCGACGGTCTGTGTCACCAGACGAATCGAGAGATCGTGGTGGCGGTGATGCCGGAACACGGTCTCCAGGAATGAAAGACTCGCGGCGTCCTGCATGATGTAGCGGGCCTCGTCGATGACGAAGACGACCTCCTTGTCTGTCTCTTTGGCTCGCTCGTAGACAAGTGAAATGAGCAACTGCATCGTCAAAGCCGTGCTACTGTCGACGCTGCCCTCCTGTTGGGCGAGATCGAGATAGATTACCTTCTCGTCGCGGATGTCGAACTCCGAATTCTTCCCGAGATTGGCGTGTCGACCATCTTCCTCGAAAGGGCGGAGTTGATCCAGAAGCCACGTGGCATCTTCGCGGATCTTCCCTGCTTCTTCGTCCGATCGGACGACGAACTCCTCTGGATTGTCGACCATGTCCTCGAAGAGATCCATCATCGTGCGGATCGTCGGACTCTGATTGCCGTGCGTTGAGATGTCGTCGGTGATCTCGTTGCGTCTGTAGGCGCGCTTGAGGCCTAACTCAAGTGTTGTTCGGCGGTCTCCCAACGAGATACCACGAAGGGCAAAGAAGTTCGTCAGGAAGCTCATGGCGTCGTCAAGCTTCTCGTTGAACGGGCTCGCATCCTCGCCCATCGCTCGTTGGACGTGGTCGGGCGTACGGCGAATTTCCAAGGGATTGAGTCCGAGTGTCCCACCGACCGTGATACGCTTCGCATCGAGGGCCTCCGAGACACCTGCCCAGTTGTTCAGCGGTTCGAGGATGATACCGATTCGGTCCTTGCTCTGCTCGATGGAGCGAATGAAGTTCTGCTTCGAGCCAAATGACTTGCCAGAGCCGGTATCGCCCACGGTGAACATCGCATAGCCATTGTCTCGGGCAAATGGGTCGATTACGACCGGACTCTGGTTGTCCTTGTGAATCCCGAACTCAACGCCACCCTCTTCGAGGATCGTGGCATTGTGTGGTGAGGCGAGTAAGGCACCAACAGCCCCACCAAGGGCGATTGATTCACGGCCAAAGACGTTGCCTCCGATTGGGGCGGCCGACTGCAAGGCGAGGTCCTGTCGACAGATGGCGGTCTTTGGGGTGAGGTTCGCTGGCTCATCACGGAGCGCACTCTTGACCTTCTGGACGGCATCCTGCAGGTCGTCCTTGTCGTCTGCTCGAACGGTGACGAACAGCGCTTGGCCGAAGACGTTCGCCCCATTCTCGACGGCTTTGTACGTCAGTGCAGCTTCGTTCGCTCGCTCCTGGAGGTAGGAGCTACGGATACTCTGTTCGAGATCGGCGTCGACTTGGAGGTCGTCAGCGAGATCCTGGAGTTCGTTCCGAGCTCGCTGTTGGTTCTTCGGTGTGATGTGAGTCGTCAGATCGAATTCAACGTCGGTCAATTCGAAGAGATCACTGAGATACCCGTCGCTTGGGTAATCGGGGTAGTCGGCTATGTAGAGTGTCGACGTCCACTGCTCGCCAACGTTGGCGGCTCGTGTGTCCCATTCGATGGCTGCGGGTGCGGTCACCGTTTTGTGTGACTCTGAGATATCATCGAGGAGTTGGCCTTCGGCATGACCGGCTTCCAGTGTCTCCTCGTCGAGGAGATCGCTAAAGTCGACCTCTGGTTCGTCGTCCGTATTGCGCCTCTCCCAGAATAGTTTCCCGGCGATCCCGAGGACTGCAATCAGTACGACGTAGAGGACAGCACCTTCAGTCGACGTTGGGTTCAGTAACCACTCAGAGAGTTGGGCCGACACACCACTCGACTGCAAAACACTACTCATCGGTCCTATCCTCCCGGCGTGAGTGACCAATGATCGGTTGCTTGCGAACAACGTGTGCTGCCTCGTCCTGATCGTGCTCGCGACCGTTCCAGAAGTCCATATTCAATACGAACAGCTCGACGGTGCTGAGACGGCGTGCCGACCAGCCAGAGGCTTGCTGGATGAACTCCGTCTGGATGTCGTTGACTCTACTGTCGAGCTTCTCAAACATCTTGACGCGGCGTTCGACATCTGTGAAATCTTCTCGCCGAGTCACGAACGGGTTGAACAGAAACCCAACGACCGGGAACTGTGTGAGTTTCTCAGCCGGTGTTCCCTCGTCGCGGAATCGATCGTAGACTTCTAGCGGTGTGACCTCAACGCCGATGTAGTACCGCATCTGTTGGGTGCCCCGCTCACGCATTTCTCTGGGTCGTGTCTCCTGATATTCTTCGAGGAGTTCCCGGAAGATCGTATTCTGAGTAACGTCCTCATCGCTGAGTCGCTCCTCAATTGTCTCGGTGATTTGTTCCACCGGAAATGCACGGGTCGTCGCGTGTAGCTTGAGCTTTGAATCGAGTTCTTTGTTAGCGAACTCTTCGCCTGCTTCTTGGAGTTGTGCCCAGTCAGTCGACATGGCGAAATCCATGTTTCCCGGGGAGATCTCGATGAACGCCTCCATCGTGCCGTCGGTGCGCTGAATCGTTCCGGCACCCGGCCATGCCCGTTCAACGTTTGTCAGATCCTGCGTTCGCTCGTCAGGCTTGAACGGCGTGTAGTTGGCGAGGCCGCCCTCATTGCGGACGGTCTCGTTCGTCTCGCTGTCGGCCTCGGCTGGTGCGTTGAACGTGACCTGCGGCCGTTTGACGTACCGGTAGACGTCTTTCGTCCACGTCCACGCATTCACGTGATCGGGAGAGACGTAGATGACTGCGAATCCGAATCCCAGACCGCCCACTACGAAGGGAAGGGAAAGTGAGTCGACTCCTGTGAGGCCAGCGATGAGAAGCCCGATGATCGGAAAGGAGATGAGCACTCCAACGTCGCCCTCCTCGATGTTGAGGTAGGGAATACGGCTTTCTTCACCGAACTGATCCATGATCCGTCGTGCTGCTGCGTCTTGATCCATTAGTTCGAATTTTCAGTAGATTCCGCGGTCGTACTCGGTACGCCGGTAGGATGGCGCGTTGTTCGATTCAGCACTGTTCTCGGTGGTCGATTCTGGGTCTGAGCCTCCATTTCGCCCAGCGACCTTCTGGGCGACTGCCTGCCCAGCGGCGGCTCTCGGGCCCCACTGTGCAGCAGTCGTTGCGACACTAGCACCGCCGACATACGCGCCAGCAGCGACTCCACCGATGAGAGCCGCGCTTTTGGTCGTCCCACCGATGACCTTGGCAGTCAGTGGTGTCGCGTATTTGAACGTCTTCCACGTGACGTAGAGCGCAATTACCGGAAGAGACACCGCTACAAGATGTCTCAGAAACGGGGTATTCGGTTGAAGTGTGCCCTGCGAGTAGAGCAAATCGTATCCTTTGAACACAACTGCTGCAGGAAGAGGAAGGACTGCAAGAGGGACAAACCTCTTCGAGAATTCCATCGCAATATCAGAAAGAACGGGGATATTACCATAGGCGAGTGCCAGTGCAATTGGCATTCCAAATACGTAGACGTAGAGGAGGATCTCTCGGATGTAATATAACGCTTGGAGGGCCCACATAGAGATTCCACCAATAAATGCGAATACAAATGCCAGTCCAGGATTAGTCAAGGAAACTTCGAGGAAATCAAGCATCATATTACCTAACGATTCAAGACTGGGCATCAAGGCAATCGTGAATCCGTCTACAATATAGAGACCGAGAATGCTCAACCAGTACCAGGTGATAATCAGAAACGCACCGACCCAAGCGGTCTTTTTTGCTTTTCTGGCCTCGTAAGCACTTCCAATATTGAAGATTCGAATGGTGTGTCGACCTTGAACACTCATTACCAGAAGGAGTAACGAGATGACCATTATCTCGCCACCAACCAGAGCCTCCCGGATAGTCAGCCAAGGGCTATTTGTAGGGGTCCCAAAGACGAATGCGCCATTCGTTTCAGGGACTGGTGTCCCAAATACTGCCTGTGTGAGTGTGTTGTAACCAGTCTCCAAGCCCTCCATAAAGAGCCCAATGACCCAGTCGACGACATCTTTGAACCCCTCCAGTACGACATCGATTAGCTCGACCATCGCTATATCTCACCGATTGTGATATCACAGTCGTCAAATTCTCCTGACGCCGAATACTCGATATCGTACGTTTTCGAAAGTGGAGTTTCTTGGACCTGATTTTCGAGTATGAGATCAAACTGCCCTCCCTGCGGTTGATCCATACAGGATACCCCTGCACCTGGAACGAAGGCAAAAGGGGACCGTGAACTGTATATTGTAATCTGCTCTCCTGCAGCTATGACAACTTCAGTTGTCTCTGAGTCAGAGCTCGGATCGTATATCCCACTCACTCTGTCGTTGTTTTCATAGTTCGTCCCATCCTCATCGGAAGGATACGGAACATCTCCGAGAAAGAGTAGTTTTCCGATCGCCTCCGGCCCAGTACCTCGATTCTCTACAATCACAAACGCCTCATCCTCGATATCTCTTTTAGATCCATTCCACATTCGATCAGGGTGATATCTCCCAATTCCCATTTCCACTATTCGAAGATCCGGCTGTATGGGATACGAAATATCGGCCAGCGTCTCCTCACCCTTCAGCCCAACTACGCGGTATTCACCGGGAGAATAGGTCGTGCTGATTTCGAAAGAGATCTGCTGAGCACCAGTGGCTACCTCACGTTGGCCGAAGAACTCACCGTTCGGTTCGATCAGATTAATCTGGTCGACCTCTGCTCCTGCTGAGAGTTCGACGACTAGCGTCGTCCCCTCGACGGCGACACGGTTGATCTGGTCCTGACCCGCCAATGGGTCAGTCCCGTTATCAGGTGTCCCTGAGTCACTATCACCGAGGCAGCCAGCAAGGCCTGCTAGTGCTGTACCCGCAACTGTTCGGAAGACGGTGCGTCTGCTAACGTGTGAATTTAGTGTAGTCATGATTCTCATTCGAAGAAGTCCTCTGGGCCAAGCATCCGGAGCAATCGGTGGCCCGCATAGAACATTACAAAGAACGGGATGAGCTGCCAGCCTGCATTGAAGATCAACTCAAACCAGCTACCGAGCGTCCCAAGAGGGTGCCAGCGAGCAGTTGCTGTCTCACGGACATACGCTGGATTGTGGCTGAGCCACGACCCAGGATGGTAGGTTGCTGTGTAGAGTCCAGGAGAGTCGACCGTGAGCAGTGCGACTCCAGACTCGTTGGTCACGAGGCGTCGGTCGTCGACGGTGATGTAGCCATTTCGGATGTCACCACCAAAGGGAGCCAGTCGACCGTCGTTATCGAGGACAATCGGCTCGCCAGTCTGGTTGTCACGAAGCTCGACACGCAGTGTGGCGTGTGAAGAATTCTGGTCGACAACTGCGATGGAAAGATTGCTGCGCCGGAGTTGACGCTCAGAACCCGTCTCGGGCTCAGTGAGTGACGCGCTCACTCCTCGAACGATTCCATCAACACGGAGGGCGTCTCGGTCGACTGTTTCAGCTCGGACAGCAACACCGAATGTAGGTGTGTAGGACTGATCTACGATTTCGATATTGACGTTCTCGCCAATAGAACCGACAGGAGATCCCCGTTCGGTTCCCCACGTATCGGTGATTATTGGACCATCTCGTTCGGGTTCTGCCCGAGGACCGATCCGAGACGGGTACGCATGGACGTAGACCGGAATTGCCTCAGAGTCGACTTCATTGTTGCCGGCTCGATCCGACCTGATGAGCCGATCCCAGTTGGAATCACGAGCGGTGTAGAACCGCCAGACACCCCGTACCTTTGCGTCGGTATCTGCGGTCAGCCTGTACCCCTGCCATGGTTGAGACTGGAAGATTGCAACGCCAGTATCACCGTTGGGGTATTCTGCGTAGGATGGAGTCGCCGACAGATCGTAGATCTGGACATCGATTGAATCAGAGACCGTCCGCCTCTCAGTCGGGTAGTCGACGTAGACGTCGGTGTAGTTTCCGCGGTCTATCCGCGTTGTTTTCTTGAGCTGGGTGTGGATGTCTGCCTCCAGTGTGAGGCTCGCACTCCATCCTTGCTTGATCTGATAGTCGAGGATTGGCGTGTGTGACCCATCAGTCCGTGCGATTGTCTCTCCGTCTTTCTTCAGTCGTACTTCCTGGATCGCGTGATCAGTAAGCGACCAGTCGACCGTTGTACTCCCCGACGAATCATCCTCTGGAACACTAACCCGGTAGTCGATGAATCCACGCATCGTTCCCTCTGGAGCGATGTAGAGCGGGGTTTCATCGGAATCGAGGTGACCCCACGTCGACGGCTGGACGGCGAAGACGGTCGCATGGGCGTCCTTGACGTACGTCCCACTGTCGAGTGATGCGTGTGGTGGATGAACGGAGAGATCTGAACCACCTGCTTCGAGGTCCTCGAAGTCGTTGCGCGTCCACGTCTCGGCGGTCGCAGGCGGTCGCTTGAACGTGATGTCCGTTCCATTTGCGACCTGAGCTGCGGTCGACCGCTCGTGGCCGTAGCGCTGGTAGTACTCCTCTTGGCTGATATAGTTGTCAGAGTCACCTGACCAGAGTGTGGCCGTCTCATTCGCAGAGAGACCGTTTTCTGCTGTTCCGGGCTGTGGTGGACTCGCTGTGACGACACCTGTAGCTACGCAACCCACAAGGAGAATGCCCAGCAGTACCGAAAGGTGCCCCTGCATGTGGTCTGGTGAGAGCAGCCCCCAGCTCACCAAGGCGAGAGATTAACGCACTCTGCCAGTGGAAGGCCCATGATCGATCCGGCAACCGTGTACAACGGACCGAGAACGACGAGGATGACAGCTGATTTCATCGCAGATCGTTTGTGCTGTTTGATCCCTCTCTTCTGCTCGGGATCGAGTGTGAACATATCGACGAGGGAATCGGCCTGCCAGACCACTACAAGACCCATAATTCCGAGAGCTGTCGTAATCTGGAAGAATCCCTCAATCATGCCCGGGAGATTCTCGGCATCGCACACAGAGCTCTGCAGCGGCTGTTGAGCAACAACTGGGTCGACCGCGACCGCCGACAGCAGGAT
>Ga0306886_100494_pt1 | contig 15866 bp, 19 predicted proteins | sample AntDeeMetagen136_FD_190444 | JGI IMG/M metagenome (GOLD analysis project Ga0306886, IMG submission 190444) | Saline lake microbial communities from Deep lake, Antarctica - Metagenome #136 (v2) (version 2) | ecosystem: Environmental > Aquatic > Non-marine Saline and Alkaline > Saline | place... | reverse complement strand
CGATCAACCGCACATGATGCCGCCGGTGCGGGGCATTTGCGATCTGTTCAACGGTGGCGATCGGCGGCGCCTTTACTGGCCCTGCGATGGCTGCGGCGGCTTCTATCGTCCCAGCCTGGAGAATTGGAATCACGAGCTGGCGCAGCCGGAATGCCCACATTGCGGGCACAACCCGGGAGAGATGGACAAGCGCCGCCTGAATAGCCATAGGCTCTGGCTGCCGGAGGGCTGCACGTTCAGCCCGAGCGGAACCGTACAAGGCGCGCCCCGCCAGACGCGCGCCGCATCATTCGCCATGGAAGGCCCGGCCGCCGCATATCAACCGTGGGGCAGCTTGTCGTCCAAACTGTTGTCGGCCGAACAGACCTACGAACAGACCGGCTCGCAGGAAACGCTGCAGACCGTCACCAACACCGACTGGGGCCGGCCGTACGTTACACGGCGCAAGACCACGGCACACTCGAGCGACCAGCTCGCCGATCGCGCCACGGTCGGCGAGCTCAAGGTCGTACCGGCCGGCGTGCGGTTTCTCACCTGCACCGTCGACGTGCAGGGAGGCAAGAGTTCGCGCTTCGTAGTGCAGGTGCACGGCCATGGCCCGGAGCGCGAGCGCTGGGTGATCGACCGGTTCAACATCAAAGAGGATCGCGGGCCAGACGGCACCGACCCGCCGACCGCGATCCGGCCGGCGACACAGCCGGAAGACTGGGACGTGCTCACGCGCGATCTGCTCGGCCGCACCTATGCGCTGGCCGGCGAACGCTCGCTGCGTATGCCGATCATGATGTTCGGCGTGGATACCGGCGGCGAAGCTGCGCGCGACGGCAGCGGCGGCAGCGTTACGCGCCAAGCGTACGACTGGTATCGCCGCATTGTCGGGCTCGGCCATGCCAAGCGCGTCATGCTGATCAAAGGCGCGACGCACAAACAACAGGCGCGCATACGCTGGACATCGCCAGAGAGTCGCGGCAAAGCCGGGGCAAAAGGCGATATCCCGCTCGCGATTGTCGACAAGGACCAGTTGATAGACGAAACCTACGGCCAGCTCGAGCGCGAGCTACCGGGGCCAAACTACCTGCATACGCCGGCCCGACGCAGCCAGAAAGGCGATCCGGGCATCGGCCAATGGTGGTACGACGAACTCGTCTCCATGGTGCGTAACGACAAGGGCCGCTACGAGCGCCGTACGTCACACGCCGCCAACGAAGCCATGATCCTGCTGGCCTACGATCTGGCGCTGCTCACACACCTGGGAAGCGAGAAAATCGATTGGGACAGCCCGCCCGACTGGGCGAAATCTTGGGACAGCAACCCGCTGCTCAAAAATCACGCGCTGCTCATGTCGCCGGCCCGACGCCGGCGGCCACGTCGCAGGCAAAGCCAGTATTTGAACAGGTGATCGCATGGCCACAATAAACATCGCCGCGGCACTGCTCAGCGACGACGACGCCCTGCGCATCATTCGAGAATTCGCCGAGCTGGGTTTCGACATCAACGCCACCGGCCCAACGGACGACGCCAGCTACGGCGCAGACCCAGCCGCAGCGCAAGACCCGGACTGCATGGCGCCGACCGACCGCCGCGCCTGGTATCAGTCCGAACTCATGCGCCAGCAGATCAATCGCGAGATGGTTGGCGCTCCGCCGCGCGGCTGGCAGATCAACGCTACCCGCGACGAGGTAGGCGAATAACTATGGCACTCACGCCGGAACAACGCGCCCAGCGCCAGAAATGGCTCAACGAACTCGAAGAAGCGCGCGCCTCGGGCGCCACGCGTATCCGCTACCGTGACCGCGATGTCACGTTTCGTTCGCTCGACGAGCTTGATCGCCTCATCCGCGAAGCGCACCGCGAACTGTCCGGCCAGACTCGAGTACGCCGCGCGCGCACGTTCGGCGTCTACAGCACCAAAGGCGTGTGATGAGCTGTCAAGGATTCCTTGACAGCTGCCGCCTGCGATACAGCTTTCCCAACCCCGGAACTTAAATGCCCGCAATCCTCGACCAACACGGCAATGCATTCACCCGTGTAGGCGGGAGCGTGCCCACGCCGTACGAAGCGGGCGGCCAAGGCCGGCGGCTGCGCGGCTGGATGGCTTCCGGAACCGGCCCCAACGACTCGGCCACCGGCAACGCGCAGACCCTGCGCAACCGCTCGCGCCAGCAGTACCGCAACAACGGCTACGCCCAGAGCGGCATCAACAAGTTGGTGTCCAATATCATCGGCACCGGCATCAAGCCCCGATCGGCCGCCGACGACAAGGGCTGGCAGCGCGCCGCGCAGATGGAGTTCGAGTCCTGGGGCGAAGAGTGCGACCCGGAGGGCGTGCTCGGCATCTACGGCTTGCAGGCGCAAGCGGTCAACGCCTGGCTGCAGGGCGGTGAGTGTTTCATCCGCAAACGTGACCGCCGCGACAGCGACGGGTTATCCGTGCCGCTGCAGATTCAGGTCATGGAAGCTGAAATGTGTCCGGTGAACTATTCGGGCAGCAATCCGCGCAACGGCAACGCCATTCGCCGCGGCATCGAATACAACCGCATCGGCCGGCGCGCGGCGTACTGGTTCTACAAGAGCCACCCGGGCGATGGCTGGATGATGGGCGTGGACGGCCTGCAGCTGACGAGGGTGAAGGCCGAAGACGTGATCCATCTGTTCGACCCGGTGCGTGCCGGCCAGACGCGCGGCATCATCAAGATGGCGCCGGTGCTGCTGCGCATGTACGACGTCGACAAATACGACGACGCCACGCTCATGCGCCAGCAGATCGCCAACCTGTACGCCGGGTTCGTGACCAACCAGTCGCCGGACAACCCCGCGCCGCTGCCGCATTCGCTGAGCGCCGATGAGCTCGACGCCAGCAACGACGACCCGGCGCCGATCGAAGACCTGAGCATGGAGCCCGGCGTGATCCAGGAGCTGCTGGCAGGCCAGGACATCAAGTTCGCCTCGCCGCCGGACGCCGGCAGCACCTACGGCGACTTCATGCGCCAGCAGCTCATGGCCGAAGCGGCCGGTCTCGAGATTCCGTATGAGGTGCTGACCGGCGACTTCAGCCAGATCAACGACCGCACCGCGCGCGTAGTGCTCAACCAGTTCTACCGGCGCGTGCAGCAATGGCAGCAGCATATCGTCGTGCACCAGATGTGTCGGCGCATATGGGCCGATTGGTTCTTGCCCAAGGCGATCTTGACCAACGCGCTGAGCGCGCCCGGATTCGACGCCAACCCTGAGCAATACACCCGGGCCAAACATATCCCGCAGGCCTGGCAGTACATCCACCCGGTGCAGGACGTCCAGTCCGACCGCGAAGCAGTACGTGCCGGCTTCAAGACCCGCGGCGACGTGATCAGCGAAAGCCGCGGCGAGGATATCGACGACGTCGACGCCCGCCAGGCAATGGAGAACACCGGCGCCGACGATCTCGACCTGGTGCACGACACCGACCCGCGCCAGACCGATAACAGCGGCAAGCGGGTGGATGCCGCGCCGACCGAAGCCGAGCAGACACAGGACGCCACCACATGAGTTATCAACACATCGCAGCACAGATATTCGGTCGATCGCTCATGATCGAGCCGCAGCGCGCCCGGACCATGGTGTCGGCGCTGGTCGATCGCCTGAACGTGCAATCGCTGCACATGCACGACGGCGCCATTCTGGAACGTGCGGATATGCAGGCGGTGCTGGACAACTGGAGCGCGAGCGGCAAGACGCTCGCCAAGACCGTCGACGGCATTGCCGTGATCGAGGTGGACGGCACTATCACGCACAAATTCGGGCATCTGAACCCATCCAGCGGCATGGTCGGCCTCGACGGACTGCAGGCGCTGATTCAGTCCGCGGACGCAGATCCGGAGGTGCGCGGCATTCTGCTGGACTTCAACAGCCCCGGCGGCTCGGTGTCCGGCACGTTCGACCTGGCGCAGCTCATCCACGATATCGACACGCCGATCTGGTCGCTGGTCGACGAACTGTGCTGCTCGGCGGCGTACGCGCTGGCCGCGGCGACCGACCGGATTGTTGCCCCGCGCACCGCGCAGACCGGATCGGTCGGCGTGATCGCTATGCATGAAAACATCGCCGGCGCGCTCGAACAGCAGGGCCGCGAAATCACGCTGATAACCGCCGGGGCCCGCAAAGCCGAAGGCAACAGCTTGGCGCCGTTGCCCGACAACGTCCACGCGCGCATGCAGGCCGACGTGGACGAGGTGTATTCGATGTTCGTCGACAGCGTGGCCCAGTACCGCGGACTGTCGGCCGACGCGGTGCGCAAGACCGAGGCGGGCGTGCTCAACGCCCGCGAAGCCCTGGAGCTAGGCCTGATCGACGAGATCATGCCGGCCCACGATGCGCTGGAGGCGTTCGATAAGACGCTGCGGCGCAATTCCAACCCCATCCGAAAAGGAATGAACGCAATGGCCCTATCTCTGTTCGGGCGCAAGCCCAAAGCTCAAGCGTCGTCGGAGCAGACGGCGGCTGAATCGCCCGGCATCGCCGACCAGCTCGCTGCCGCCGGATTTACCGTGCACACCAACGACGACGGTAGCGTTGCCGGCATCGGCGCCGATACGACCGACGAGCACGGCGAAGCGCAGACGCTGGCGTTTACGGCCGTACCCGGTGCGGCGGGTGAGCCGTTGTTCACCGAGGCCGAGGCCCGTAACCAGTTCGGCGCACCCGACAACGCCGCTAGCCTCGACGCTCTGGTCGAACTCTGCAGCGAGCACGAATGTGACGGGCTCGCCAAACGGCTGCGCGATCGCGGCGTTACCGCCGAGCAGGCCGAGACCATCATGGCGGACGTCGATGCCATCCGCGTCAATATGGCGGCCACGTTCCCCGAAGACAACAAGGCCGCCGGCGCGCTGGCCGATCAGTTCGCGATTGCGGCCCACGGCAACGATACGGCGCAGTTCGCGGACGCCCTCGGATCGCTCATGGTCGAAGCATGCGCACGCATGTCGGGCGAAGAAATCGACCACCACCAACCCACTGGGCAGCAGGAAGGAGTGGCATCGAATGCTCTCGTGGCTGCCGCCAACCGCATGAACGGGAGCAAGTAATGCAGACCCATACCTACGAACGCGACAATCTCTTGTCCGGCGACTTTCCGCTCGTGACGCGGGCGGTCACCATTGCATCGGGCCAGACGCTGGCACGCGGCGCCATTCTTGGCAATAACGGCACGGCCTATGTTCAGGCCGACAGCACGCTGGTTGACGGCAGCGAGGCCGCCGTGGCCATTTTGGCCGAGAACGTGGACGCCACCGGCGGCGACACGCCGGCGATTGCCTATCTCACCGGCCAGTTCAACGAGCGCGCCGTCGGCGTGACCGGTTCCGACACCGCGGCCGGCTTCCGCGACGCGCTGCGCGCGTACAGCATCTTTCTCGAACCCAGCGTCTCCAAGTAACTGGCGCATCACCCAAGGAGGTATTCAATGGACATATCCATGTTCGAAACCCGCACGATGCTCCAGGCACTGGAGCAGCTGCACCCGCCCAAGACGTTCCTGCTGGACACGTTCTTCCCGACCGTCGAGACGTCCGACTCCGAGTATGTCGATATCGACATCTACAAGGGCAAGCGCCGGCTCGCGCCGTTCGTCAACCCGGCCCGTCAGGGCAAAGTCGTCGAAGCGCTCGGCTACACCACGCGCAGCTACAAGCCGCCGTACATCAAAATGAAGATGCCCACCACGGCTGCGGAGATCATGAGCCGCACCATGGGCAATCACATCTATCAAGACGGCCAGTCGCCGTCTGAGCGGGCCGCCACCCGTGCCATGCGCGACATGCAGGAACTGCGCGAGATGATCGTGCGGCGCGAAGAATGGATGGCCGCCCAGGCGCTGGACGGCGGCCAGATCGCGGTCGAAGGCGAAGGTGTGAGCGACGTGCTCGACTTCCAGATGGAAGACGCCAACAAGATCGTGCTCTCGGGCACCAGCCAGTGGGACGGCGCGGACGCCGACATTGGCGCCGATATCCGCAACGCGCGGCGCGTGGTCGGCAAGCAGTCCGGCATCGTGCCCACCGACTTCGTGCTCGGCGAGCAGGCATATGACGCGCTGATCAAGAACCCCGCGCTGCTTGAGCAGCTCGACAACCGGCGCGTGAATACCGGCCAGATCGACCTGGCCGCCTATAGCGCGATGGGTGCGAGCTATGTCGGCAACCTGTTCGGCGCGGACCTGTGGACGTACGACGAGTGGTATACCGGCGACGACGGCGAGGAAAAGCCGATGGTGCCCGTGAACAAGGTGTTCGCCGGCAGCCGCCAGGCCCGCACCGCGCGCCACTACGGTGCGATCAAGGATCTGTCGGCCATCGCATCGGTGCCGTACTACCCCAAGAGCTGGGAAGAAGAAGATCCCAGCGTGCGGTGGATGATGCTGCAGTCGGCGCCGCTGGTCGTGCCGCACCAGATCGATGCGTTCGCGACGATCACCGTGGTCTCGGAGTAAGCGATGCAGATCGTTACCCGCTGCACCCTCAAACACCGGGGCAAGTACCTGCCGCCAAACGACGTGATCGACGTCGATGACGCGACCGCAAACGCCCTGATCGACCAGGGGCTGGCTGACAAGGCCGCGCCCAGCCCGGCCAAGCCGGCCGGCAAGAAGCCGGGCCGCAAGGCCACGCCTGCGCCGGACGACGCGCCGGCCGCGTAATCGACTCGGAGCGATGAATCAAAAGCCCGGTTCGCCGGGCTTTTCTTTGATCGCTGCGGATCGCTTCACCTATTTCTTGATCGGGTTTTGATCGCTTGACATCCTCCCCGCCCTAAAGGACGGGGTTTCTCGCGGAGGAAAGATGAATCTCGAACGCCTTACCACCCGCGCCGGCTTTCGCGCCTTCAGCCAGGGCGGGGCCGTGTATCGGGGCGGGCGCGTGCCGAATGGTGTGGTGCGCGGCATCAAGGCGGTGCTCGACCGCAATTACGAAGTCTACGACGACGACCAGATCGCCCGCCGTGTGACTGTCATTGCCGTATTGGTCGCCCAGGTGCCGGTATCCGAGCGGCGCGACACCATCGAGCGCGACGGCCAGACCTGGCAGGTCCACCAGGTGCTGGACGACGACGGGTTTGAACGCGTCCTAGAGGTGAGCTGATGCCGATCAAGTACCGACTCCAGGACATGGAGCAGTTGCGTACGCAGCTCGGCGAAGCCGGCAAGTCCGTCGACAAGGCACAGCGCTGGGCGATCAACGCCGTCTCGCGCAAGGCTGCGACCCATATCAGCAAGGATATCCGCAAGGTCTATGCGCTCAAGGCCGGCGATATCAAGAATTCGTTATCCGTGAACAAGTACCAGGACACCGGCCGGTCCTTGCTCTACACCGGCGGCAAGATCCCGCTGGAGCGGTTTGGCGGCAAAGACAAGCGCGTCCGGGTGAAGGCCAAGAGCAAGAAAGGCAAGCCGTTCAAAACCCACCGGCGGGCAGCCACGGCGCGAGTCCGCAAGGACAAGGGGCGCAAGACCGTACAGCCGGGCGGTTTTCTGGCCAAAGGGCGCATCTATCGGCGGCGCGAACAAGGCCGAAACGACAGCGCCGTCGTGCCGATGTACGGCCCGTCGATCCCCGGCATGGTCGCCTATCCGGAAACCATTCGCGGCGCCGAGCGGCTGGTACAAGACCAGCTGCCGCAAGAGTTTAGTGATCGGCTTGATTATCTGCTGAACCGGTAGCCAGGCATGCAAAACCCAGACATACAGCCCGCTCTGATCGAGCGCCTGCGCGCCGAGTGCGGCGATACGTTCCCTGTGATCGAGGACGCCTGGAATGCGCCGCCGGCGGAGCGCCTGTACGAAACCACGCCGGCCGCCTACGTGTTCCTTTATCACGAGGGCCCGGCCGGCGGTAGCGAGCCGGAGACGACCTGCCCGCGCCAGCGCGTGACGATGGTCTACGCGGTGCACCTGGTCGTGCCGTCCGAAACGTTCCGGGAGGACGCACACCGGATACGCGAAGCGCTGTTCGGCTGGTGCCCCACCGAGCAGCACGAGCCCATGGCCACCCGCGGCGGCGAACGCCTCAACGGCGCCATCGGCGGCCTGTACGTCGAATACCGCCAGCTCTGGTCAGTTGACACCTGGCTGCGCAACAACAACCCCAACGCATAGGAGCAACCCATGGCCACCCGATCCGGCGGATGCTATCGCATCCGCAACGGCAAACCGGTGCTCGTCGAGCGCACCGGCTACCGACCCGAAGCCGAGGCCGTGAAGAAAGACACGGCCACCGACACCACCGCGCCGAAGAAGGGCGCCAAGAAGGAGACGCCCGATGCTGACACGTAAGCAATATGCCCTCGTCAAGATCGAGACCACGGCCGGCGAGGACGCAACGCCCGATCTGTCCAACCGCATCGAGGCGGTCAACGAGTTCAGCCTGAGCCCCTACGAAGGGGACACGCAGACCCAGCAGCGATACCGCGACCATCTGGGCGGAAATGCCGAGGTCAACGTCGGGCCGTATACCATGCTCACCATCACCGTGCCGTTGGCCGGCTCCGGCACCGCCGGCACCGCGCCCAGCTTTGGCCCGTTGCTGCGTGCCTGCGGCCTGTCCGAGACCGCGGACCTCAACAGCGTGGCGTATGCGCCGGTCAGCGCGGATTTCGAAACCGTCACCATCTACTTTGTGATGGGCGACGATCAGCTGCACAAGATTACCAACGCCATCGGCACGCCGACCTACAATCTGTCAAGCGGCGAGTTTCCGACCGTCCAGTTCGAGATGATGGGGGTCTACAACCGACCCGAGGCGGTCGGCAGCTATTCCGGCGAGGTGCCCGATCAGGCCGGCGAGCTGCCGGTCAATTCGCGCAACACGACGATCAGCGTGCACGGCTTCAATGCCTGCGGCCAGTCGTACGAGCTCAACCAGAACAACACCACGATCCACCGCAACCTGATCGGCTGCGAAAGCTTCACAATTACCGAGCGTGACGCCAACGGCAGCGTGCAGGTCGACGCCCCCGATCTGGCGACTCAGGATTATTTCAAGGCGGTGGAGTCCCACGAGGGCACAACGACCGGGGCGATCGAGGTTGTGCACGGCGCCACGCCGGGCAATATCGTCACGCTCTCCGAGCCGACCGCCCAGCTGTCGACGATCAGCATCGCGGATCAGGACGGCGTCGTGCAGTACAGCATGAACCACAAGGCGCTGCCGGCCGATGGTGACGATGAATTCACCCTGGAGTTTTCCTGATGGCGATTCGTTTTGCACCGGTGGCCAAAGTCGCCACCGACGTCCCGATCCAGATGCTGCGCGAAGACGGCGGCTACGATGTCGGTGATCTGCGCGTCACCTACAAGGTGGAGCCGCACAGCAAGTTTCGAGAACTGGCGCGGCGCTTCGGGGCCGACGAGATCAGCGCGGCGCAGCTGCTGCGCGATCGAGTTCTGGACGTCGAGGGCGTGCTCGACGACGACGGCCAGGCCCGCGAATGCAGCGGCCAGCTGATCGACAAGATGGCCGACGATCCGGATATTGGGCCAGCGCTGATTGACCACTGGATGCGGCTACAGACGCGCCGCGACAAGGAAGCCGAAAAAAACTGATGGCCCTGGGCCGCCATTGGGCCGGCGGTGGCCGGGGTTCACAGTTTAAGGGCGCATCCGAGGCGTTTGGCACCGACAGCGACCGCCAGGAGACCGACTTGGAAATATGGCCCGAGCACGTGCAGGCATGGCACGTGTTCGCGGGCTGTGGCACGCAGTGGCGCGTTATTGCCGGCATGGGCGGCGTGGTTTACCAGGGGCTGGAGTACACCAGCGTCGAGGCTGTTATGCGCCTGCATGACGTGACAGATCGGGCGCGCTGCATGGCCGCGGTGCAGTGCCTCGAGATTGGCGCCCGTGAGGCCCTGAATCGTTAATTGACAGCGCCTGCGTGTTATCGTTAGTCAACTGACACCCCGCAAACTTGACGAAAAGAGCCCGCTACAACGCGGGCTTTTTTGTGCCCGGAGTTCGTAACCATGGCCAAGAAATTTAAGACTGGGATCATCATCACCGGCGACGCCAAGGGCGGCGTCAAGGCGATCAAGGCGACTGACAGCCAGCTGAAAACACTAGATCGCCAGCAAAAGCGCAATACTCGCAGTGCGGCCAAGATGGCGTCGGCGTTCAGCCACGTCCGGCGTAACGCCCGTCGCTATTCGGCCGCGCTCGGCGTGGCCGTTGTCGGCATAGTGGCACTCACGGCGCGCCAGGCTGCGGCCGTGCGCGATACCGACTCGCTGGCCAGAGCGCTCGGCGTATCGACCGGCGAATTTCAGGCGTTCCAATATGCGGCCGAACAGGCCGGCATCGGCGCCGACAAGGCCGGCGATATCATCAAGGACGTGAGCGACAAGCTCGGCGACGCCAGTCTGACCGGCGGCGGCGAGATGGCCGACGTGCTCGACCGCATCGGCTTGTCCGCCGAAGAACTGCTGAAATCCGGGCCGGTCGATCAACTGGTCGCGATCAGTGGCGCGATCAAGGATCTGCCCAAGGCGCAGCAAGTCACGGTCATGGAGTCGATCGCCGACGACGCGACGCGCCTGCTGCCGCTCATGCGCGATAACGCCAAGCTGCTGCGCGAGTACAACCAGGAAGCGAAAGACTTCGGCATCGCGCTTAGCGACGACGACGTGAATCGTCTGCTCGCTGCCAACCGCGCGACCGCGCGCTTCTCCGGGGCCATGCGCGGGCTCGGCAACGATATCGCGATCGCCGTCGCGCCGGCCATGACCAGCGCCATCGATGATATGGGCTATCTGCGCGATATCGTCGGCGATTCCGGCTTTCAGCAGAACCTGTCCACGCTGGCATCGGCGTTCGCCAGGACAGCCGGGTTCCTCGCCGAGGGTACGCGCGAGTTCGTGACATTCGGCAATCAGATCGGCACAGCGGCCGCGCACCTGGCTGGCTACTCGAACGAACTCGATGATATCGGCGCCAAGCTGCAGCGCCTGGAATCGCTGCGCGGATCGTCGACCATGTCGCGAGCTGGCTTGTTCAGCTTCGCCGGCGAGTTCGACACCTTTATCGACGACAGCGATATCGATCGTTACGTGACCAAGCTCAAAGCGCGCCGCGCCGAGATCGCGGGCGAGATGGCGTCGGTCGGCCAGGACACGGCCGGCGGCTCGCTGGCGCCGATCGACGTGAAACCCGACCCCTACGCGAGCCTGACCGACGAATACGACAAGCAGCATCGAAAGCTTGTGCAGCTGCGCGAAGACCGCACCAAGCTGCAGAAAGCTATTGCAGACGATCCCGATAACGCGGGCGCATACCGGCGCTCACTGTCGTCTGTCAACGATCAGATCGACCGGCTGAACAACGCAAGCCTCGGCGCAGCGGGCGCGCTCGGCGCGCAACAGAAAGCAGCCGCCAGGTTGACCGATCAGTACGACGGCGTTGCGGCCACGCTGCGCCGCCAGATCGCGCTCAGTGGAGAGACCGGCCAGGCCGCCGATATCCGGTATCAGATCGAACAGGGCGGGCTGCAGGGGCTGGACGCCGCGCGCGAACGCAATCTGACGAACATGGCGCGCGAGATCGACGCGCTCGAAGCACAGCGCACGGCGGTGCAATCGCTGTTTCCGGAATGGCAGAAACTGCAGCAAGCCAGCCAGCTGCGCCAGTCCGTGAGCGACCTGCCCGAAGGCATGCAGGAATTCGGCCAGCGTCGCGCCGCACAGATCGCAGGCGAGTCCGCGACCGCCGGACTGCCCGGCATGCAGGGGCTGGACCCTGAATATAACGGCGCGTTCGGTGAGGCGCAGCGCCTGGGCGATGAACGCGGCGAATACCAGCAGGCTTACGAACGCCGGCGCGAATCGTTCCTTGAATACGCGCGCACGCACGAGGAAGACAAAGCCACGGCCGATGCCGCGATCGAAGCGCTGGACAAGGCGCACCAGCAGCGTATGACTCAATACCAGGAACAAGAGCAGAGCGCGCAACGCCAAGGCTACGCCAACCTGTTCGGCGAGCTGACCAGCCTAACCGGCCAGTTCGCTGGCGAGCAGTCGGGCATCTATAAGGTGATGTTCGCGGCATCCAAGGGGTTCGCGATCGCCGACAGCATCGTGCAGATTCAGGGCGCCATCGCCAAGGCAGCGAACCTTCCGTTCCCTGCCAACCTGGGCGCTATGGCGACCGTTGCCGCATCCACAGCGAGCATCGTCGGCAATATCCAGAGCGTTTCCCTTTCCGGCCAGGCCCACGACGGTATCGACAGCGTGCCGAACACAGGCACCTGGAACCTCGAGCGCGGCGAGCGCGTGATCGACCGGCGTACCAACGTGGATCTGAAACAGTATCTGCAGCGCGAGAAAACCGGCGATAACACGAACAGCGCGCCCAACGTCACGCTGCACATGCCGATCACGGTCGAGGGCAAGCCGGGCATGAGCGACGCCGAATCGCGCGAGCAGGGTCAGCAAGTCGGCTCGCAAGCGCGCGACATGGTGCTGGGCGTGATCGATAACGAGTTCCGCTCCGGCGGTCGGTTTTCCAATGTCAAGCGATCGGCATAGGAGGCAAGGTGTTCGATTTTTTGCCCGATGTGCCGCTGGATTTCTCGCCGAGCTACCAGCTCGCCGCGAATATCGACCACGCGCAGTACGGCGACGGCTACGAGCAGTCTCAGCCGGCAGGCATCAATCACCAGCGCCGCAGCTATAGCGTGCAGGCCACGATGCTGACCCGGGATGAGTACGACATGCTGCACGATTTTCTCGCGCCGCGGCTGAATCTGACCCCGTTCTACTGGCAGCCGCCCTGGGATCTGATTGTGCGTCAATGGAAATGCACCAGACTCGGCGGCCCGCGCCCGACGAGCGCGCGCTTTGCATCGCTGTCCGCCACATTTGTTGAGGATTTCACGCCGTGACTATTGATTCCGACGTGCAGATGCTGCAACAAGACGCCATCGTCAATCTGTTCGAGATCGATGCGCGCCCGGTCGGCGCCGGCATCCTGCGGTTTTCGCCCGAAGCCGTTGACGGCGGCCCGGCGCGGTTCAGCGCATACGAATATCAGCCGCTGCCGATCGCCGCCGAGGGTTTCGAGTGGACCGGCAAAGGGCCGCTGCCGCGCCCGACGCTGTCGGTGTCCGGGTTGTCGCTGTCGTTCATATCCCTCGTGATCGAATCAGACGACCTGATCGGCCTGCCGATTCGCCGTATCCGCACATACCGCAAACATCTCGACGACGGCGCCGACCCGGATCCGGAGATGACGTGGCCGGTGGATCACTACGTGTTCGAGCAGAAGCTCAAGCACACACGCGTTGAACTGCAATTCCAGCTCGCGACCGAACTCGACCAGCAGGGGAAAAAAGTGCCGGCTCGGCAGGTTCTGCGCGACGCCTGCACGCATATCTACCGCCGCTGGGACGCACAGTCCGGCGCGTTTGATTACACCGCAGCAACATGCCCGTACGCCGGCAGCGCTTGTTTCGACCGCGCCGGCAACAGCGTGCCGCCCGCCGAAGACGCCTGCGGCAAACGCCTGAGCGACTGCCGCCTGCGGTTCGGCCAGAACGGCAACCTGCCCACCCGCGCCATGCCCGGCGTCGGCCGCGTCAGATAAACCAGAGGAACCCATATGTCTCTACAGCTATCCGGCACGCTGCATCGCCCATCGGTCGGCGACCCGCTGAAAAACACTCGCGTACTGTTCCGCGCCCGCGTCACCAGCGCCGACACTGTGATGGGCGCCACAGCCGAGATCACGACCGACGATAACGGCGCTTACGACGTCTCGCTCTACTCGGGCCGCTACGACATCGGCGTGTATCTCAACGGGCACCTGAATTTTCTCGCCCGCGACGTGCTGATCGACGAGCTCAGCACAGCAGAAACACTCAATGAGCTGGTACTGCACGACGAGTACAACGTCGACATTACGCCGTCGGTTATCGTTGAATTCCGGTCGCTACGCAACGAGACGGTCGATGCATTCACCGGTGCTACCGCATCGGCCACTCGATCCGAAAACGCATCGACGGCGGCGATGGCAGCCGTCAACCTGCAGCAGGACGTGGCCGCAGGCCTGTCCAATACAGCCAGCGGCGACGCATTTTCGGTCGCGGGCCAGGGCGGCTATCTCGTGCTCTACCGCAATAACGCCGGAACCGCGCTCGAACTGTCTCGCTACCCGGGCCTCGAGGCATTCCTGCAGATTATCGATACAGTCACCTACGCCCTGGATCTAGCCGGTCAGGCCGCCCGGCAGGTACTCGACGACCGCGCCATCAATCAGATCCTGTCCGCCGTCGCCGCCGCGCACGACACCGCCGGCCAGGCCGCGCGCTCGGTGCCGACAGGCTACCTGCGCACGCTCATCCAGCAGCTACATATCGACGGCCAGGGCCGCGTCGGCATCGGCACCAACACCCCCGGTGCTGCGCTCGATATTGCCGGCGGGCGCCTGCGCCTGCGCGAGTCCAGCCCGCCGGCATCGAGCAGCGCGGCCGGCCAGCCCGGCGAGCATGCGTGGGACAGCAGCTACAAATATATATGCGTCGCCGCTAACACCTGGCGCCGTGTAGCAATCCAAAACTGGTAACACCGGAGCATCCGATGCAATACAAGCAAACCGACGTGACGGGCGCGGCGTGGCAGCGCTGCCACCAGATCGTCATCGACAACCCACTCAACGCGACGCCGCTGATCCGGTTCGACGAGCAGCGCATCGTCACCGCCGCGGGCGCAGCTAGCACGACCGCGCTGGGCTCGCTCACCGCGCCGTTCGACCCAGCCGCAGAAATCCCGTTGATCGACCCACAAACCGGCGAGCCGACCGGCGCAACCGTCACCCACGGTGCGCTATACGCCGCGCTGTACAGCACTTACATGCAGCAAGCCCTAGCGCGCGACGCTGCAGCAACACCCGACCCCGAGGAAGCCTCCGATGCCACTGACGATTAATATTCCCGACACCCTGCGCCGTGCCGTCGAGTCCGGCTCCGGCGGTCTCAACACGGTGCGCTATACGGCAAAAGGGCAGCCGTGCTACATGACCGTCATCCCGAAATTCGACCTGGCCGATATCCCTGGCGATGTTGGCAGCGGCACGCATCCGGCGTTTATCGTTGACGGCGTCGAGAAGCCGGAAATTCTGATCGGGCAGTTCACCGGCCATCGGCGCAGCGATGAGATGATCTCGGCGCCCGGGGTCGAGCCGATTTATGACATCAATCATGACCAGTCCGTAGCCCTGGCACGCGCCAACGGCCCCGACTGGCACGTCATGACCAACGCCGAATGGGGCGCAGTGCAATGCGTGTGCCTGCGCGACGGCCACGCGCCCGGCGGCAACAACGCCGACGGGCGGGATTACGCCACCGGCGAGCACGGCGTACGCGCCGACGGCCTGGCGATCGGCAGCTCAGCGGGCGATGCACGCACCTTAACCGGCAGCGGCCCGCCGAGCTGGCGCCACGACGGCACCCCGTTCGGCCTGGCCGATCTGCACGGCAACGTTTGGGAATGGGCGCCCGGCCTGCGCATCCTCGACTACGAAATCAACGTGCTCGCAAATAACGATGCTGCGTCAGATGTAATTGATATGTCGGCCGCAAGCCCGGCCTGGCAAGCCATCGACGGCGCCACCGGCGCATTGGTTGCGCCGGGCAGCGCCGGCACGGTCAGATACGCCAGCTCTGGCGAGTACGCGCTCAACGGGAGCGACTTCCCGGGCATTGTCGATGTCGGCAATACCGCGATCTCGTCGGCAGCAATGCAGCGCCTGCGCGCCCTGGGCTGTGCGCCGCTGAGCCCCGCGCCGACTGGTGATTATTTCAACACAGGCAGCGGCGAGCGCCTGCCGATCCGTGGTGGCGGCTGGGCCA
>Ga0306886_100492_pt1 | contig 15913 bp, 20 predicted proteins | sample AntDeeMetagen136_FD_190444 | JGI IMG/M metagenome (GOLD analysis project Ga0306886, IMG submission 190444) | Saline lake microbial communities from Deep lake, Antarctica - Metagenome #136 (v2) (version 2) | ecosystem: Environmental > Aquatic > Non-marine Saline and Alkaline > Saline | place... | reverse complement strand
AGAATCATTGCTGTTTGAAAGGCTGCTTGGTATCGTCCTACAGCTGATTCTGTTGTGAAAGTACCTAACATTAGTACATCAGTCCAAGATGTAAGATATTGAGATACTGCAGCAGCTGTTAGAGGTAATGAGTAGGTTAAGATCTGCTTGGTGTCAATTTCAAATTTGTGAAAACCGTTAAATCCACCTAATTGATATAAATAATACAAAGCAAGCATAGTCAAGCACGGCGCGGAGAAAATCACGTTTACGAAAGTCACGCCAATTGACGTCGGTAAAGTAGAGTTCGGCATATACTGACTGCCAGATAGCGAAATCTGAGAGTCGATTAGCACCCGTTTTGATGAGCAGATCCGGTTCATCCGGGAACATCAGCCGCTCAGAGATCATCTCCCCGTCAATACTGTCTGGGTCAATTGTGCCGTCGTCGACATCAGCTGATAAGTCGCGGACCACGTCCATAAATTCCTGTTTGCCACCAAGTCCGACACCGATCTGAATCGGTGCATCAGTATCCTCTGTGTCGTGAGGTCCATAGACCGCGACACGACGTGGTGCCTCAAGGCGTTGGAGCTCGCGTTTCAGCGTTGGAATGACTGCTTGATCAAGCACAGATACAGAGACTGTCACGCGTTCTGCACCGTACTCAAGCGCCCACTCAAGCGTGTTTTTCAACGAGACATATGCGTCTTGTTCGAGTAGGTCTCGCTCGGTGATCGTGATCGCCACATGCTTCGGTGACGGATCGTCACGGCGTCGATAGCGCGCTTCAAGATAGAGATCGTACAGTCCCACTGCAAATCGAAGGCAAGCGGCAAGCAAAAACCGTCGGGATTCGGCTGTCACCGCTGGACCCCTACACCCCAGTGGTCGGCGAGAACGAGAGTACCAACAATATCTATCGGTGGTTAGTGACTTTGTTTGGTCTCGTTGATGGTGTCGCAGAGTTCTACGATCACGTTCACTGGTACGACTCGCAGACGCGAGCGACACCTTCCTCGAAGTCGATCTGGGGTTTCCACTCTGTGGCCTCCTGGAGTTTCGAGTAGTCGGCCATGGTGTCGTGGACGTACACCGCAAGCGGATTCTCGATGTACTTCGGATCGACGTTGGTGCCGAGTTCGTCGTTGATCAGCTCGACCATCTCGTTGAACGTGTAACTCTCGGCCGTCCCGACGTTGTAGATGCCCTGCAGTTCGTGATCGGCTGCGAGCTCGCAGGCGCGAACGATGTCGTCGACGTGCGTGAAGTCCCGTGTTTGGCTCCCGTCGCCGAACAGTTCCGGGCGGTCACCGTTGGCGATCTTGTCGGTGAACTGGGCGACCGTGTTGGCGAACTCGCCTTTATGTTCTTCGGCGCCGCCGAAGCCCTGATACACCGAGAAGAAGCGCAGGCCGGCAAGAGTCATGCCGTGGAAGTTGTGGAAGTACTCTGCGTAGCGCTCACGTGCGAGCTTGGAGGCCTCATAGCCCGTTCGGGCTTCGACGGCCATACTCTCGGGAGAGGGTTCAGTTCGGTCACCGTAGATCGAGGAGGTCGTCGCGTAGACGACGGTCTCACAGCCGTCTTTGCGAGCCTGTTCGATCGTGTTCACGAATCCCTCGACATTGACGCGGGCACCTTTGGCGGGATTTTCCTCGTGCATCTTGTACGAGGAGAGCGCCGCGAGGTGGAACACGATGTCGACGTCTGTGGGGAGGTCCTCGTCGACAACGGATTTGTTAACGAACTCGACTTGATCGGAGAGGTTCTCGGGAGTGCCAAGGTAGCAGTCGTCGACGGCGATCACGTCGTTGTCGGCGGCGAGGTGGTTCGCGATGTTCGACCCGATGAAGCCGGCGCCGCCCGTGACGAGAACGCGTTTGTTCTGCATGAGCGATTTTGTTAGGCAATTGGGGGAAAGCGTTGTGGTTGAGAGCGGAGATACGTGGTGACACTCTTTGGGGAGATCGAAACAGGGTGTGTCGTAGCCGGATCGCTAGAGACAGACACCACTGTTTCATGACGAAAACTGAATGCTGCTCTGCCGGGGACCCCCCTATGTCCGCATAATCACTCCAGAAGAGTTCTTCCACGTTGGTATTTCTCCTAAATAGGCTCAAAGGGTCTTGCCTGAGTGAGGTGCGTGAAGAACCTCCCGGTGACCCCACCATGTCCGCATAATTCACAAAGAAATGGAGTGGATTGTGTTGTAACGAGTCTCTTGTACCGGATAGATTCGGTAGTATATTATGCAGACAAAGTGGGTAGTTGTTCTTCTCTTCCAGAATGGAGACGCTCCGGACACGGTAGTTATATAAAGAGTATATGCAATTATGTTCGTATGTCGCGGTCGTTCACAGACCAGACGGACATCTTCGCTGACGAGACGGTTCTCAACGATTCTTCGACACCTGAGAAACTCCCAGAACGTGAAACGGAACTGGATGATCTCCATGATGCCCTTGCGCCCGTGGCGAGAGGTGCTTCGCCACACAACACGTTCGTCTACGGAAAGACAGGTCAGGGAAAAACCGTCGGTGTCACATACAAATTAGAAGATCTGCGCGCATTCGCCAACAACAACAATATCGATCTCTCTATCGTTCGGTATTCGTGCGCCAAGGATAATACGAGCTATCAGGTCGCCTCAAATCTCGTTGCAGAGCTGTCAGGCGAGAAGCCGCGGGGGTACGATAAGAAGACGGTCTTCGATCTTCTCTACGAGAACCTGCAAGCGCTCGGTGGAACTGTGATTATCGTTCTTGACGAGATCGACTCGATTGGTACGGACGATGATATTCTCTATGAGTTGCCACGGGCCCGCGCCAACGACCACCTAGAGGACATGTGGGTGTCCGTTATTGGGATTTCGAATGATTTCGAGTTCCGGGACAATCTGAGCCCGAAAGTCAAGGACACTCTCTGTGACGAGGAGATTCACTTTGCTCCCTACGATGCGGGTGAACTCCGCTCGATCCTTACCCGGCGCGCGGAGAAGGCATTCAAAAACGACGTTTTGTCGGAGGACGTAATTCCTCTTTGTGCAGCGATGGCAGCGCAGGACAAGGGTTCAGCGCGGCAGGCGATCCGGTATCTGTACAAGGCGGGTGAACTGGCGTCAAACGGTGGTGACGAAATCGTAACAGAAGAACACGTTCGGGAGGCTGAAGCGGTCATCGAGCGCAAGAGCATCGAGCGGGGTATTCGGGATTTGACCACACAAGACCATCTCGCGTTGACGGCGATCGTTTCTCTGGAAGTGGATGGAGAGACGCCGGCACGCACGAAACAGGTGTACGCGAAGTACACGGACATCACCACCCATATTGGTGCTGAATCGATCGCGATGCGGCGCGTTCGTGACCATCTCCAAGACCTCAATCTGGCAGGTGTTGTGAACGCGATGGAACGAAACAAGGGCATACAGGGTGGGCAGCACTATCTGTTCGAACTCGGTGCTGATCTTGGGACGACCATCGACGTCCTTCGAGAGAACGAGCGGCTGGGTGATGTGATGGACCGCATTACTCCGTAGCGAATTATGCGGACGGGGTGGGGTGTCCCTATGTGTGATTGAGGACCTTTTGGTTCGTGAATTATGCGGACGTGGGGGGGTCCCTCCGGTTAAGGATGGTATTCTACATCGGGAGACACGTTGATGTGCTGACCACTCACCAATCAGGGTCAAGCGGCCTATGGCTGTACTTTCACTCCGCTCGCCTGAAGTATAAGTTGTAGAGCACCCAATCTGGGGTGAGGGAGCAGAGTTGAGCCGATCGCAACGACCGGATCAGCTGCAAAATAGTGTCACATGCTCCTTCTCTCCCCCTGAAAATAGCTACCGAGATCATGAGAATGGCCCCCAATAATTCAGAGACAGGCCGTGGCACCTGCTCGTTCTGTGGCGAGACAGTCACTGACCGACATGCGATCATCCACGACGAAACCACTGGCGGTGAACCGGGCGTGTGGGCCGAATGTCCCGGCTGTGGCGAGATCGTCGACCCAATCAATGCTTAGTAAACAGTTCATCCGGCAGATCGTCAGGCTCGGGCCGTCATCGACCCGTCGACGTGGACGCCGACGCTATCGAACGCACCACTCCCAGTTATCGTATGTCCATCGCCATCGAGGATGACGTCGCTCGACGTAATCTGGATACACGTGGCGTTGGCGCTCCCGTCGATATCAGCGCCCAGGACGTACTCGCCCCGGGTGTCGATGGTCATACAGTCAGTGACTGTGAGGGGCGCGGCGGCTGCCGGTGTGCTGGCAATGACGCCAAGCACGAGGAGCCCTAGCAGGACCGTCAACAGTGGTACAGTGAGTTGCTGCCGCGAATATTCGGTGTACTGGGTTCTCATTGGGATTCCTGGGCGATCGAGCAAACCAGTGATCGCCCACCCGGAGCAACCCCGACGCGCAAGATGCCTTACCCTCGTCAACCCCCCAGTGGCAATAAGACTATCCATAAACAGTCCATATAAATATATGTTGATCGCCAGTTTAAGTTCGGTTAGAAGTGGCTAAGAGCTATTCTGACGGCCCCTGAATCGCTATTCGTCGGATGTTCCAGCTCTACATCTCGCTTTTCCTATGGATTCCCACACCAGCATGTCTCAGTGGACATCCCCAGAGTTGGTGACCCCCACTCACGGGTGCAATCCCCTCGCCATCTCGCAGCGCCCATATTCTCGAAGGATGGAAGCGCACCGCTCCCAAACGAGTCCACAGCTCCCGCTCGTGACGGATTTCCAGGCGATAGCTGCACACTGTTGTTGAGGCCGACTCAGATTCTGTCAGTCGGTGCGTACTGACGACAGTAGTTGGATTCAGTAGGCCAGAACCTGTCGGGAGGGACCACGCCGGGCGACACGCTTGCCCGTGCGACGGACGCGTGCTCACATGCCGGGAACGCTCCGAACGACACTGTCCCACATCGTGGGCCGCCGTCGCAGGGTCGACCGTCGTCGTGATGTGGCTGGTGCCTCGCCAGTGGGGTTTGGCACGCGTCTCCTCGCACCGCTCGCACTTGCACATACTGGGTCAGAGTGGGGGGAGGTGTGATCGCCCGCGAGCGAGTGAACGATGGCAACCAACGTGCCTGTGTACCGTCGTGCGACCGGTGCGCGATGGTCAGCGGTGGCAGTGTCACTGTAGACTTGATTTTGTCTCCACCACCAGATAGGCACACTGCGAACAGTCGATGCCGTATTTCGTGGTTGTTTCCCAGTGCAGAGCAGGCTGGGAGCACTGCGGGCACGGCTCGTCCTGAATATCGACGGTGGCCATGCACTTTGGATGGGGGCCTTGTACCATTATTAGCGAGGAGCTATGCGGAATAGTAGGAAATGATCTCCCAATCGATGATTACGGCTTCGGCAGGCGACGCTCGCACGGGGGGACATGGTTCAAGAGTGCGCCCGGTCACTCGCCGCGCAGGCGCGGGTGCGGTGGGGGTCGGACCCGCTGATGGCCTTCGATGGGTCCGCCCACTGCACCACACAGTCGATGGCGACACTGACTGGTGATCGTCTCTGTGACTTCTCCCTCGAGTTCGGGTCGGCTGTGGGCGCTCTTACTATATGGACCGCCAGCGGCGACCGGCCCCACTTAACGATTGTCGCGCTGTCGAGATCCGAGTCGGTCCGGCCATTGTTTTCGGTGGCCCCCACTGTGTGTGCCATGCACTGTGCACATTGTGGCGCGGACTCAGATCCCTCGGTGCGGCGGCTCCTCTTTCACCGCGCTGGACGCGAAATCGATATCCACCTCTGTGAAGCGTGCCTTGCAGACCTTCTGACTGACTCTGGGATCGAATTGCGGGAGCGCTGACCTACGGTGTTGCACCCACGCCTCGGCCAGGGCCTGAAACGGGCGGGCGTCGGGCTCGCTATCGCCGTCAGAGGGGTGTGAACTGTCCTGCTGCGGGTCCCTACGTAGGCGTGGACTGTGCCACCGGGCCGGCGTCTCGCTCTGTCCGCCCCACTCCAGCTGGCCGAGAGTGCTGGCTAGCGTCTGGAGACGACGGTATGATACTGGCACAATAATCGTGGTGTTAACCAACCAATAAGAATGGTTAAGGGAGATGCTAAGAATGTCGCATACAAGCCGAAATGAGTCGTTATCCACGTGCCGCGCGGGCTGCCGCGATCAAATGTCTGGCCTGTAACGCACGGGTGGTCGAAACAGTTGGCCGGACGTTCGTGTGTGTGAGTTGCGGCGACTCACCGATCACACCCGCATCAGATCGGTAACAGAAAGATGGTAAAAATGTATTCAGACGTCCCATATGTGGGAGTGGGAGCACGGGTGGACCCACCGTACCGGGTCACGCGCCCGGTGGCGAAATGGTGGCGACGGCTGGTGGAGGTGGCCAATGAGTATTGATGATATCAAAGAGGTGAGCGTCGAGGAGCAAACGCAAGCAGCATCGTCGGCTGTCGCCGTCGGTCTCGTCGCCACGCCGGACACTAGCGACGCGGTGGCCCGGGCCATCCTCCGGGCACGGACCCATGGCTACGAGGTGTTCGTCGCCCACGACGGCCACGAAGATGCCGAAGCCGTCCAGTTCGCCGAGGCGCTCGGCGCCACTGTCGTGTTCATGCGGGCCGCCGACCCCGACATGACTGTGGTGCAACAGGGTCTGGCGACGGCAGCGGAGCAACACGGCTACTCAAATCTGATCGTCAACCCGGACGTCACCCAGCGCATCGATTTCGAACGCAGCGAGGCCTTGCTCAACGAGGAGACGTTCTGTGTCGATGCGGCGACTGAACGGGCGTCGCCCACCGATGCAGCGGCGCCCGACGTACTGGTCGCGATCCCGGCATACAACGAGGCGAACACGATCGCGTCCGTCGTTGAGGCCTCGCGTGCGGTCGCCGACCAGGTGCTCGTCGTCGACGACGGGAGCGACGACGAGACGGCCCAGCTCGCCGCAGAGATGGGCGCCATTGTCGTCGAACACGAGGGCAATCGCGGGTACGGCGCGGCGCTCCAGACGGCATTCATCAAGGCCGATGACTGCGAAGCGAAACATCTCGTCATCATCGACGCCGACGGCCAGCACGACCCTGCGGACATTCCGCAACTGGTCGAGGCCCAGCAGGCAACCGATGCCGAACTGGTCATCGGCAGTCGCTTCGCTGGCGACGGCGACACCGACGCGCCGCTGTATCGGCGGTTCGGCCTCGGCGTCGTGAATCTCCTGACCAACCTCAGCCTGGGCGTCGTGCGCCCGCGTTCGCGCGTGCAGGATACCCAGAGTGGGTTCCGGGCCTACGACCGGACGGCCATTGAGTCGCTGGCCGAGAGTACTGACGTCGGCGACCGGATGAGCGCCAGCACGGACATCCTCTACCACGCCCACGAGAATAGTTTCGCCATCGAAGAGGTCGGGACGACCATCACCTACGATGTCGAGAGCGCGAGCAGTCACAACCCGGTCGAACACGGGCTAACGCTGGTGAAAAACATCTTATATACTATTGAGCGCAAGCGACCCGTGACGGTCCTCGGGGTGCCGGGGTTTCTGAGCGCACTCCTTGGGGTCGGGTTTGCCTACTGGACGATCTCGAACTTCCTCAACTCGGGCACGTTCTCTGTAAGCCTGGCATTGATTTCATCCGTCTTCGTACTCATCGGGATTTTTGCGTCCTTTACCGGCATCATCCTTCATGCACTCAATACGCAGGTCATTCACCGGCTCGAAGCATTAGACCAAAACCACCCGGAGTAATCGCACTCCCTTCCACTGGATACGGTTCAGCACGGGCACTCTCCAAGATACACACTGACAGCGTTGATGGTTGCGAAGTCAGCGTGGCGCCTCCAGAGGGGATCCCGCATACGAGCAGCCAGCTGCCTAGCAACAGTGCCCTATGAACGGTGCCGAGTGCACGATTCGCGAGATATTCCACGCATTCAGGTAGCAGTTAACCTCGGTCTCCAATACCCGTAACATAATCACTCATGGAGTCGGTCCCATCCAGGCATTGCTCCTCCGCTCGTCTGTTTTCCTTCCGTGGAACCAACCCCTCCTCTTTCAACCACTATCTTGACGAGTGGGGTTCCGGGCATGTGCAGTTGCCACTGCCGGGGGTTCCTCTGCCCGTTGACCCACCTCCTTGCTGGCATGAGGCACCGCCGACCTGGGCCCTCCATAGTAACCGTTACATACCGTCTCTCAAGACACTGAACAAGCCTCGCCCCCAGAGCCACGGAAATCGATGTTAGAATGACTGATTCGTCGGACGAGACGCTTCGGCAGAAATGTGCATGGCCCGATAAGCAGCAACTCTACCTGACGCTGGATTTTGAATGTGACTACGGGACCGCACTGGAAACGAATACGTATCAAGCACTGGAGTACGTCGACGAACTCGTCGCCATGCTCGAAGCCTTCGATGTCCCCCTCACGTGCTTCGTCCAAACGGAGGTCCTCCACGACCATCCCGAGGCAGTCGAAGCCCTCCGGGCTGCGTCTGTCCCTGTTTCGTTTCATCCACATTCGCACACGCACGCCCCACGGACCGAGACCTCCGTTCGGCAGGAGATCGCGGAGAGTACCGACCAGTATCGGTCGTTCTTCGATGAGGACCCGGTCGGCTACCGCCTCCCCAATGGGAACGTCCGCCCCGAGGATTACCAGCATCTCGCGGAGTTCGACTACGAGTTCGACGCGAGTGTGTTTCCCTCCTGGCGCCCCGGGCACTTCGACAACACCGACCAGCCGACGGCGCCGTCGTATCTCCCGTCGTTCGACATCGTCGAGGTCCCGTTCACCGTGTACTCGGACCGAATCCGTATTCCGACCGCACTCTCGTATTTCAGGCTCTTGGGCCGCCCGTTCACCGGCTTAGTGAATCACCGGCCTCCGCAGACAGTCGTCTTGAACGTCCACATGCACGATTTCGTCAATCCACCCCGGTTCGACGATCTCGCCCGGCCCTACCAGCTGATCTACCGGCGAAATGCCGACGGATTTGGGATGTTTCGTCGACTGCTCGAGCTCTTTGCCCAGCATGACTACTCATTCGACGTGCTGGACAGCGTCAACGAGTCTATCAGACGGCACGCGGGAGAATAGACCGCTCTTCTCGACGCTATTCGAGGTATCCGATATCCGAGAGACGCTCTTCGACGTTGTCGTCGAGTTCTTTCGACTGCGAACCCTGTGAAGCGAGCGGGCGACGCGTCTCGACCGCCCGGTTGCCGGGTTCACTCTCCGCGGCGAAGACGTCGGTAATGGCTGATCCATCCATATCCGACGGAATCGCGTGGCCCATCCAGTGGAGGATTGTCGGGGCGATGTCGGAGATTCGGATCCCCCCGATGTCCTGGGCCTCGACGTCGTCCCCGTGGAAGAGGACCATTCCCTCTGGCACGTTCTCGCCGCGCCAGTTGTCCGATTCTGACATGACCTGAGTCGAACCGGACGCTATCACGGCTCCGAAGCGGGTGGGAGCGTGCAACCGACGTACGCGTTCCTCACGGGCAGTAGCGAGCCAGTGTGTCCGACGCTGAGAAAACACTCGTTGACGACAGTCGGCGGTCAACTGTACCCAGAGAGGCATTGACTATAGAGAGCGGACAGTACGCTCTATTCTTGAATACGCACCAGCTCGTGTATGAAACCGGTGCGACCGATCGGATAGTCCTCACACGCTCTGATCCCAAATAGTGCCAGCTGCTGAATGATATGGTCCCACGGCGAGATGAGGTCGCTATCGAGTGTTCAGTTGGGGCGACGTCGGAAGCAGTATACTCAGAATCCTCAAAGGGCGATCCTCGCAGAACACGGGCCACTGTATCGTCGGCCTCCAGCAAGACATGGCCGACACCCTCGACCGATGGCTGGAAGATGAACGACAAGGACGGCGACACCGACACGATTTGGCTGACCCGATAGGGGAATCCCTACGGCACGTCCGCACTTGCATACCTCATCCGACAACTCTGTGAGAACGACTCGAATATTATCCCCAGGCCGAGAACGAAGAGCGTGAACGCACCGAGGTCAACGATGAACGACGGCAGTGGGTGTACCCGTTCGTGATCCAGTGCTAGACGAGAAATCTACCGTACGCGCCTCCGATGGGGGTAATTCTGATGCCGATGGTGGCGACACGTATCGCGGCGTGGGGATACCGGATGCCCATCAACGGGAGCAGCTAAGGCTTGTACGCGCCCGGCTTGCGGCTGAGCCCCACGCCCGAGACCGATTCGGAGTGCTGAACGGAGACAACGTAGCCGACGCTGTGATTGAGCGCCAGTGGGTTCCTGATGTCGACGCGGCTCTGTCTATCGAGCACGTCTCTGTAGCGGAGGCGAAAATGACCGGCGTCATGCAGAACGACGCTCACGGACGGGTCGAACGAATCGACGAGAAGCCGGACGACCCGGAGTCGACACGTGTATCAAATAATAGTGTTACAGATTCGTCAGTGCTATTGGAGTCAAGCGGTAGGATAGAGTGATGACCGATGGATAGATTTAAGAAGACAATTGGCGGACCATCGTCGCAAATGCACCAATTGTTTCCATGGACCTTCTCGTCCGGACTGGCGACGGACTGGTGTTTGGTATGCGGGAGAACGATCTAGCGGCAGGCTATTGGTTCGTCCCAGGCGCCCGAGTCAAGAATAGAGAGACACGAACGGAAGCAGTCCACCGCGTTGCCGAGGATGAACTCGGTGCGGATGTCCAAATCGTCGAATCACTTGGTGCGTACGAACACATTTACGATACCGCGGACATTGAGGGAGTTGACGGGAAGCACTATCTTGCGAACGGCTATGTTGTCGAGGCAACAACTGGGGAGTTTGAGACAGACAATTAACACTCGAAACTTCGAGTCTTCACGAATCCACCGGGTTCCCTTCACCGATACGTTCACCAATACCTCGAGGATGCAAAAGCCCTACCGAATGGCCTAGAGGTCTTATTTTCCGCGGGATAAGGAACAGTACATACGGGAGCATTAGTTTCTTCATACCGATGGAATTGGAAGCGCGTCTTTAGGAACGCTCGGTCTTCATTACAGGTGCTGATGGGTTCATTGGGTCTCATCTGGTCGACACTCTCTGTGAGATGGGGCTAATTTCCACGTATTCGTCCGCGCCACCTCAAGTAGGGAACTGAACAACATCCGGCACCGCGCCGACGATATCACGGTCCTCCGAGGCGATCTCCGCGACCAGTACTCCGTACGAATCGCCCTCTCCGCCCTGAGAGGTATCGACTATGCAATTATATTCCACCCCGGCGCGCAGACCCACGGTGGGGAATACTGGGACCGCCCCTACGGAACCATCGACACGAACATCACGGGTACCCTGAATCTCCTCCAATCGATCGTTGACCACGACATCTACAAGTTTGACACCGCCCGAACCAGCGAAGAGTACGGGAACGTCAACGAGGTGATGCTGGGGAACCGCGAGTTTGAGGAGGACGGTCGCGTCATCCTCAGTGAACGCTTCCCCGTGAACCCGACCAGCATCTACGCGACCTCGAAGCTAGCCGCCCGACTTCCTCAAAATGAGCTTCCACGACGCCTACGACGTCCCCACCGTCACCACGCGGATGTTCAACAACTTCGACCCCCGCCAAAACCCCCGTTACATCACGGGGACAATCATCACACAGGCGCTCGAACGGGACTTCGTCGAACTCGGAAACCTCGAACCCAAACGCGATATGTGTTTCGCCCAGGAGGGCGTCCGCGGCCACCTCCACGTCGCACTCAAAGGCAATCCGGGCGAACAGTACGTGTACGGCTACGGTGAGAACATCTCGATGCAGGAGTGGATAGAGATGATCCTCCGCATCGGCACCGAAGGGGGATACTGGGACTTTCCAGACATCGTCCAGGATGAACGGCGCTTCCGGCCTGGAGACAGCGACGTCGAAGGCCTCTCGTTGGACACGAGAAAATTCCCGAAGAAACCGGGTGGCAACTCAAGGTCTGCTGGGAAGAAGGGATCAGTCGAACTATCCACTGGTATGCCAACAACAAGGACGCCTGGTATGGGCGGGTGGACTGGTGATGACCGACGCAGACTTCTGGGCAGGTCGGACCGTCATGGTCACCGGGAGGTCGGGCTTCCTTGGCAGCCACCTCGTCGAGGAGCTGGAATCTCGCTCTGACGACGTCGAGGTCTTCGTGCCCTGGAGCAACGAGTACGACCTCCGGGAGCGGGCCGAAATCCGCCGGGCGCTCTCCCACTTGGGCGCCGACACTGTGATCCATCTCGCCGAAACGGTGGGTGGGATCGGTGCGAACCGCGAAAATCCGAGGACCTACTTCTACGAGAACGCCATCATGGGCATCGAGCTCATGGAGATGGCGCGGAAGTTCAACGTGGACAAACTCACCATCGCAGGGACAATCTGCTTGTATCCGAAACACACCGAGGTCCCATTCAAAGAGGAAGACCTCTTCAAAGGCTCCCCGAAGAGACTAAACGCCCCTTACGGCATCGCAAAGAAGTCGCTGTTGACGCAGTCCAGGGCCTACCGGAAGCAGTACAACTTCAAGAGTATCTACCTCATGCCCGTAAACCTCTACGGCCCCGAGACGACTTCGACCTCGAGACCAGTCACGTCATCCCCGCCATCATCCGAAAATGTATTGAAGCCCGAGACGCCGGCGAGGACTCTATTACCGCTTGGGGAACGGGAGAGCCAATCCGCGAGTTCCTCTACGTCGAAGATGCCGCCGAAGGATTGCTCGACGCTACCCAGCTTTATAACTTGAGTGTCCCAGTCAACCTCCGTAGCAGCCACGAGATTAGTATCAATAACCTCATCAAACTCATCGCCGACCTTACTGACTTCGACGGTGACAGCGAATGGGCCACGTTTAAACCCGACGGTCAACCACGCCGACGACTAGACACGACACGGGCCCAAGAGCGTTTTAACTGGACCGCCGACACCGATCTTGAACAGGGACTGCTAGAGACGATCGAGTGGTACGAACAAAACCGGTCAGTTAAATCGACATAGGATATCATCGAAGACGCCCCCACTCTAACGAATATGGTCAAGTATCGTTAATGCAGACAGCCACCCTCCTGCCACCACAAAGTTACGTAACGAACTCGCACAAGATTCGAACCTCTAAACACGCCAACAAAATCGTTGATCAGGTCGTTAACGATGCCGAATTGAAACGTCTAAATAAGGCCTAGCACTCAAATTTGTGCTTGACGCCGCCCTCTAAAAATCAACATCGTGCTTCATAAGAGTGTATCCAAAGAGTATTGCATGATTACCAGAAAGCCAATGGCTGATGTCGGAATCTGAAGACGATGCGCCCGTTCTTTCACTAGTAAAATCCGTTTCTGGTGGGGCTATAAAATACCTTACAACGACCAGCTTCAGTAGGGGTGCAGGGTTCCTGTTCACAATCCTTCTGACGCAGTCATTCGGAGCCGGGGTATATGGACTGTACGCGTTTGGTACCTCGGTAATATCAATATTACGTAACTTTGCTGATCTCGGTGCCGACATGGCAATAGTTCGTTTCGTCACAGAATTCGAAGACGATCCAAACCAGCAAGGGGTGATGGTGCTATTATCCTACGTAAATGGCGTCGGTGGCGGAATCATATTAGCGACCGTGCTGATACTTACTGGACCCGCCATAAACCGCCTAACCGTTGATAATCCACAGTTCCCGGCCATATTGTCTGTTCTGGCGATCATCCTTGTACTGAATAACATACAGGAGATCCTTTATGCCCACTTTCGGGCTACGGATTTGTTGAATGTGAAATTGCTATTGAACGATATTTTGTTCCCGTTGCTGAAACTGCTCTTGACGGCTGCTGTGGTGTATCTCGGATATTCAATCCTCGGGGTCATTGGAGTGATAGTCGTGGCGATGGTGGTGGTTCTCGTCACCGGGTTCTACCTACTTGTGCAACTTGCGGACATCACGCTGGTCATTCCATCGTCTACTTCGACCATCAGAAAATTCTATAATTACTCTCTCCCACTAACGACCGGAAACATCGGGTCAATTATGTTCCAACAGTCTGATATCCTGATTTTAGGACTTGTTTTGAACAGTTCGGCAGTTGGAATCTACAAGGTTGCGTTCCTCGTCGGGGGGATTATGGCGCTCCCGGTAAGTGGAGTCGCACAGCTGTTTCCCCCGATCGCATCACGACTATACTCTTCAGGCGAAAAGGAGCGACTCAACAACCTTTTTAGCATAGTCACGCGGTGGCTGTTCGCACTCTCGCTATTCAGTGGTACGTTTATATATGCCTATCGGGTAGAAATTCTTAGTCTGTTCGGAGAGGAGTTTGGAGAAGGTGCGCTCATCCTTCTATTTATAATCGGGATGCAGGTGACGAGCAATGCCACAGGGCCCAGCGGCTCACTGCTTATGATGACAGACCACCAATATATACGAGCGGCGAATCAATGGATTTTTGGTATTTGTAACATTGTGTTAACTTACGTCCTCGTCATGGAATATGGTATAGTCGGGGCCGCAATAGGAACGTTCGTGGTGAATGGCGCGCTGAGCGCCACACGAATGTTCGAACTGTGGAAACTTGAAGGATTCTTCCCGTACTCGAAGGCGTTTGCGAAGCCAGTGGTGGCCGCGATCGTGACGGGTGTCGCGATACATCTCGTTTCGACCACAACATCAGGGCTGGTCGGGCTGTTTTTCGGAGGCGTGGTCGGCGTCGTGGTATTCGGGGGCGCGCAATACATATTAGGGCTTGAAGAGGAGGAGACCGATCTCCTCCGATCGGTGAACAAGTGGTTCTATCAGAGATAACCGAGATCTCGCAGGCGTGACCGGGTCCGTTCATCATCGTTCGCCTCCAACCCCGAACCGAGAGCTATTATTAGTGTAACAGGTCAGCTAGATACCGCTCAGCTGCCTCTACCAAGGCGTTTGGTGCATCTTCAATCTCGATCGTTTCCTCGTCGTTCCGTGCCCACCGCTCTCTGGTAGTGTCACAGGCAAATTTCTACGCCTTGTCGTACGCTACGCAGGGTGGTGTTCTGTCTGGGGTTTAATGACTTGTTCCGGAACCTCTGGGTACGCTTCCGCCCAGTCGCCGTTGATCGCGGGACACTCCGAGACTACCGGCCCAGTAGTTTAGAATTGTCGCACAATCTCAGGTGTGCCGTCTCTGTGGAGGTTAACTAGGACATCGAACAAACATATGAACGAGACGGAATCCCGGACACGCTCTGGTTTGAGGGTAGGGTTGACGAACAGTAGCGGGACTGTAAGTACGTTATCGCTGACCGTGTCCACGTGTCCTACGCGGCGCTCTCCTCGCGGACCAGTCTCGACGAAATCTTCACCGGGATTTGCGGTAATGACGACCAGCGTTTCTTCGCGTAACCCTTTCTTCTCAAGGGTCTCGAGAAGCCTAGCGACGTGTTCATCTACCTCTGCCACGCTGCCCGCGTACAGGCGTCGGATTTTCTCCAGACCGGCTTCATCAACTTCGTCCTGAACCGCCGCCGCGATGAACTCTTGTGGGTTTCCCGGCCCTCATTAACTCGTTTTATTTCCCGAAACCATGGCGACTGGCCGACCGCAGCGCGACGGTGACGAACGAATGGGTAGTACGGTCTGTGGGTGTCCATGTAGTTTGAGAACACGAAAAATTGGGTTGCAGTGTTAGCTTCTCGGGATAAGTACCACTCAATGGCAGTAGTGTTCCGTTCTGGTGTGTAGGAGTAAACGCTAGACGGTTGGAAGAATGGGTGGGGGAATGCGCTGAAGGGGACCGATCCGACCGTTCACCCTCCTAACATCGGCGAGGACGATGTTAAAGAGACTGGCAAGCTAGCTATTGTGACCGAGGGCGGCCCGTAGTAAGTGAACGTACTGGTTGATTTGGTTTAGGTGGTCGTCCCCTTCGGGGAGCGAACCCATGATGTC
>Ga0306886_100420_pt1 | contig 17867 bp, 10 predicted proteins | sample AntDeeMetagen136_FD_190444 | JGI IMG/M metagenome (GOLD analysis project Ga0306886, IMG submission 190444) | Saline lake microbial communities from Deep lake, Antarctica - Metagenome #136 (v2) (version 2) | ecosystem: Environmental > Aquatic > Non-marine Saline and Alkaline > Saline | place... | reverse complement strand
CACGCAGTTCACGGACGCAGAGGAATACACGGATTCGGATGGCCGTGAATTGCCGAATATCTTGTGTCTACTCCGTGGCCTCCCCGGGTTTTTCCAATCAGATGTGACGCCGGTGTTAGTGTTCGACGGCGATGCACATGACCTGAAGGCAGACGAACAGGCGTCCCGCCGAGAAATCAAACAGAAGCGTGCAGAAGCCGCTGAGGAAGCCCGGGAGAACGGCGAGTATGTGTTAGCTCGGAAGCTCGATGCACAGGCTCAGAATTTCAGCCCTGAGATGATTGAGACAACGAAAACACTGTGCGACCGCCTCAACATCCCGACTGTTGTTGCGCCAGCCGCAGGGGAAGCACAGGCCGCCTATATGCGGTCCGCATCTCCGGACGTGTATGATCATGTGTTGAGCGATGATTATGATTCGATTTTGTTCGGCTCCCCGACCACGCTCCGGAATTTCACCGGGCAGAACAATATGGAAATCATGGATCTGTCACAGACTGTTATCGATGCGGAGTTATCATACGATCAGTTGGTTGATGCTGCAATTCTCACCGGGACAGACTACAACGATGGTGTTCACGGGATTGGGCCAGTGACTGCAACGAAGAAATTGAAAGAACACGGCGACATTTTCGGAGTACTTGCAGATCGCGGTGTGTCAATCCATAATGTCGAGGAACTACGCGGAATCTTCTGCACTCCGAATGTCACTACTTCGTACCCGGAGCCAGAATCCGTGACTGTTGATGTGCGTGCCGGAGAACAGTACGTGTCCAATCTCGGAATCCAGTCTGGATCGATTGAAAACGAATTCTCACGGTTACAGAGCGCGTTGTAGCTGTTCTGCCTCTCGTTTAACCCCGTTTAACCCCGTTTAACCCCGTTTAATCCGGGTTAATCCCCTCCGTCTTCTTTATCAGAGAGTGCATGAACCGAACACTGATCTTACTCTGACGTAGATGATGAAGGCGCAGATAACGAGGGTGCCGATGAAGAATCCAGTGACACAGAAACTGAGGAACGTAGTGATGGTGATGCTGATCCCCCGGCTTCCTCAGTGGATTTGCACAAGGTGTCTTCAATAACGATCGTAATGGGAATCTCCCTTCGTTCGGTGTCCTATCTGCGATTCAAGATGGTGCAGCTGGCCAAGAAATAGCGCAAGTTGCACAGAATATCGGTGGTCAGCCCCCTGATGATACTGGTGATCGTGGGGGTGTTGATGGTGAGGCTGGTCAGGACCGCGCACCAGATGAGTCTGACCGTGGTGCGCCTGCGGACCGTAGTGGACAAACTGACTCGGGAGACGGTCGGGATCGCGCACCGAATGAAACGGATCGAGGAGGGGATGGCAGTGAAACCCCAGATGATAGGGATGCTCGCGGGAACGGTGCTTCTCAATGATAATCAAGTCTGACATCCACGCCGTCTAAGACTCGCAGTATTCTACCTCAGAATACCGAACAGCGAAAGTCAGAAAATGATTAGCTATTGCAAAAGTCAACATCACCGTCTGCCGACTCGTACAGTTCCTGCGCTTCTTCAGCTGTTGTGAACTCCGCACCGTATTCCTCTAACAGTTCCTGGTACCGATTCCGAATCGTCACGACACTGATGTCCGTGACTTTGTACACGTCCTTCTGTGTGTACCCAGCATTACAGAGTAGAGATGCCGCATACAACGACGCAGCTGCTAATCCAACCGGGTTCTTCCCAACGCGAACATCTGCCGTTGACGTCTCATCCAGAATTTCACGGGCCTTCCGTTCAACCTCGTCCGGGACTTCCAGTTTCGACGCGAATTGCGGAAGGTATTCCTTCGGATCGGACGGCTTGATTTCCAACCCAAGTTCCCGCATGATGTACCGGTATGTTCGCTTAATCTCCAGCGTGTCTACGCGACTCACCTCGCCGAATTTCTCGTAACTCCGTGGGACATTGCATTTCCGGGCAGAAGCGTACAGGCACGCTGTTGAAACGCCCTCAATACTCCGCCCGCGAAGCAGATCATCTTCGATGCATCGCCGATACATCGCCCCCGTCATCTCTCGGACAGATTCTGGAAGTCCAAGCGCGGACGACATCCGTTCAACCTCAGTGAGTGCCTGCCGGAGATTTCGTTCTTTGGAATCGCGAGTGGATGCGCGCTGATTCCATGTGCGGAGCCGACGCATCTTCCGAATCTTCTTCGTGGACAACGACCGCCCGTAGGCGTCCTTATTCTGCCAACCGATTTGTGTGGACAAGCCTTTGTCGTGCATCAGTTCTGTGATTGGGGAACCAACACGGCTCTTGTCTTGGCGTTCATCTTCGCTGAAACTCCGCCAATCAGGGCCGTGGTCGATTGACTGGTCATCGATGATGAGGCCACAGTCTTCACAGATCAGGTTCTCTCGGTCACTTTCGATAACGACGTCGCCGCTGCATTCGGGACAGCCCTCTTGTTCGGTTGTTGTAGTGCGAGGATTTTGCTCGCCGTCGTATTCTTGTCCAATCTCTTGTTCGTCTTCGGTTTCTTTAGGGGGTGTGCGTTGACGTTCTTTAGTCATGAATGGGGAGGCTGGAAAACATCGCGTTACACCGGCGATTTTATCGTACCTTTAAAAAGCGTTCGGGGGATTGATTGTTTTTCGCCGCCACACTCCCTGAAACCCTATATTCAGAAGTATTCTATTCCCAGAAGTAACCTACATCTGGGGGTCCGTGAATTCCATCCGGGGATACTTATGCGACCATGCACTACTCACTAACAAGCCAATATGTCTGTGCAACAGCCCACTCCCACCCCTCCAGAACCCAGTGACTCTGCCACTGAAACCGCAAACACAATCTCAACCCATTCCCTTCCCGGACACCCTGACGCCGACTCTTACGCCACACTCAATATCACCTCCATCGACTTCACAAATCGGAAACGCCCCGACGGATCTCGCGAACCAGTTGTTGAAATCTTCGGTCGCGCCCCCGGACAAGAATTGGAACACGTTCGTGTGTTCGGATTCGAACCGTACTTCTACGTCGCCACTGACGAAGTCGGCTCACTGCGAGACGACAACCGCGTTAAACGCATTTCCGATGAACCACTCAAAACGATTCGCGGTGTAGAAGTTCACCGCGTCACCACATACGTCCCGGGCGAAATCCGGGGCGTTCGACAGGATGTCGAGAACGATTTCGAATCGGACATTAATTTCTCCGACCGGTTCATGATCGACAAGGGCATTGAAAACGGAATCAAAGTCCCTGCCCGCCGCAAGAATTCTGGTGAAATCTCGGTCCCTGTTGATGAGGTACAGGCAGTCACTGACAAAATCGAAGACAGTGACTACCGTGTGTTGATGCTCGACATCGAAGTGGAAGACCGCCACGGCTTCCCTGAAAACGGAGAAGAACCCCTCATCTCAATCACCACGCACGACAGCTACACGGACAAATACGTCGTGTGGTACTACGATGCTGAAAACGGTGAAACTGGTCCGGAAGAATTAGCGGATTACGAACCTCTCCGGGATGATGTTGACTTCGAAGTTGCGAAGCTCGACACTGAAAAACAGATGCTGAAGGCGTTTCTCGGGTATCTGGACGGTGTTGACGCAGACGTTGCGACGGGGTGGAATTTCACAGATTTCGACGCGCCGTACCTCATTGACCGAATGGAACGCATCGGCATTGACCCCGGGCGTCTCTCCCGCCTCGGGTATGCAGACAATGGCTGGAATGTCGATGTTGGCGGGCGCGTCATGTTCGATCTGCTGGAAGGGTACAAGCGAACGCAATTCACCGAATTGGAATCGTATCGGCTGGATGCGGTCGGTGAAATGGAACTTGATGTCGGGAAGGAACCGTACACGGGGAAGCTCGGTGATCTGTGGGAGGAAGACCCGGAAACGCTGTTAGAATACAATCTCCGAGACGTTGAACTGTGTGTGGAGATTGACCGGAAACAGGAGATAATCGGGTTTTGGCAAGAAGTCCAGAATTTCATTGGGTGTGATTTGAATGATGCGCCGATTCCCGGGCAGGCGTGTGACATGTACGTCTTGCATAAGATGTACGGCGATCCGGAGACGGTTGGACCTCGGTATGTTCTCCCGACTGCGGAGAAGTCTGAAAGCCCGGATTTCGAGGGCGGGGCTGTATTCGAGCCGTTTAGTGGTGTTCGGGAAGATGTGGTTGTGCAGGACTTGAAGTCGCTGTACCCCATGTCGATGATCTCAATCAATGCGTCTCCGGAAACGAAGGTGGATAATCCGGAGGACTTCGATGGGGAGACGTTAGTTGCGCCGAATGGGATCCATTTCGAGAAGAACACGGAGAGCGTTATGCAGGAGATGATTGACAATCTTCTGGATGAGCGTGATCAGAAGAAGGAACTTCGTGCGGAGCATGAGCCGGGGACGGATTTGTATGAGACGTTTGATCGGCAGCAGGGCGCGGTGAAGGTTATTATGAACAGCCTTTACGGTGTTTTGTCGTGGGAGAAGTTCCGGTTGTATGATAGTGAGATTGGGGCGGCGACGACGGCGACTGGCCGTGAGGTGATTCGGTTTACGGCTGATGTCGTGGAGAATGAACTTGATAGTGAGATCACATATGGGGATACGGACTCAGTTATGTATCAGATTCCCGATACATCTGATAAGGAAGCCCTCATCGAAATCGCCCACGAACACGAAGCCCACATCAACAACCGCTACGACGACTTCGCCACCGACAACCTCAACGCCGACACCCACCGCTTCCAAATCGAATTCGAGAAACTCTATCGCGTCTTCTACCAAGGCGGCAAAAAGAAACGCTACGCCGGACACATCGTCCACAAAGAAGGCAACGACGTAGACAAAGTCGATGTGACCGGATTTGAGTATCAGAGAAGTGACCAAAGCGCGATCACCAAACGCACCCAAAAGAAGGTCATCACCCAAATCGTCATGGACGAAGACCACGACGAAATCATCGACTACCTCACCGAAGTCATCACCGACTTCCGCAACGGCGAAGTCAACCTCGAAGACATCGGAATGCCTGGCGGAATCGGGAAAGCCCTCGACAACTACGACACCCCCACCGCCCAAGTCCGAGGCGCAATCTACGCCAACCAGTTCCTCGGCACCAACTTCGGGCAAGGAAGTAAGCCCAAGCGCGTCTACCTCACCAGCGTTGACACAGTCTTCTTCAAAGACCACGAAACCCCGGACTTCGAACACGAGTACCAGCAGAAGCACTACGCAGACTTCAAACGCGATCCCGACGTGATCTGCTACGAGTACGAACAACAAGTCCCCGATGAATTCAACATCGACTGGGATAAGATGCTGGAGAAAACCTTAGAGAAGCCGATTAGCCGCGTTATCGAACCCATCGGCATCGACTGGGATGTCGTCTCCGTCGACAAATCCCAAACCGGCATCGACCAATTCCTATAACTCGTCGCGCATGGTCGCTCACTGATCGTTGAATCTACCCCGCGTTTATCCCCATCCATTTCTTGCATTGAGACATGGCTTCAGAAGACACTGCTGTACTCACGGGAAGTGACCGGTACCACACGAAACGCCTCCCCGGAAATATTGTCCGTGTCGTTGACCTCCGTGAAGATTGCGTCGACGGCGTCTGGGACATGGACGAACACGAATGGGTTCAGTTCAACATCGATTTCACAGACCTGAATTCGGAACTGTCCATTGACGAGAAACTCACTGAATTAGGCGATCGGTGGGGGTCCGTGTATATCTCCTATCGGCCAGATTCAACACCATATCCGCACACCGTTCGTAACCACACGGATGAAGGCTTAGGATTGCAAGGACAAGATCGCAAAACTGCGTATGGTGAATCTCTGGACGATGCATTGACAGCGGCACTGGCTCGCCGCTTCGGGTTTCCTGAATAAGTGCCAGTCTCACTGGTCAACGTATCGTCTGCCCCCGAGTATTTACCACAGTATCCAGTATATCTATATGCATGATTGAGTGCCAGAACTGTGGTTCGAAGGTTACTGAGCGGTATGCGAAGGTATTCACGCCCGGCGATGTCGATCAACCGCGCGTTTGCCCGCACTGTCCTGATAAAATCCGAGATGGTGCCGAAGTCCGTATGGCGCGGTCGCCCCGACGCACAGACAGTTAACCACAGTTCACGGCACTGAAACCCTATCTCATCTACCTAATCACAGGAACTGTCTGGTGCCCCGGTGTGATTACTCCGAGGGTATTTCAGTTCGCATGAGAAACCGATAGTACACGAGATAACCGGGTGGCTCTGCCACCAACCCACAACACAACACATATGTCAATTAACGACACTGATGTCCCCAGCGACGAGGAACAAACCGACGAAGAAAATGAAGAGGATGATGAGAAATTCGTAGATGATAAACAAGACCTAATCAAGAAAATTAGGGCGATTCTGAATCACCCTCAGATGAACGTTGAAGTTGAGGATCTTGAAAAGAGGTATCCGGACACCCAGTCATCTCTCTGGATTTCAGGAGAACTCATTCGGGAAGAAGATTCGAGTGTGTATTCCTCGCTCATCCAGAACCCGTCGTATGTCATCGAATGTTTCGAGGAAGCACTTCAGTTAGAATCTACTGATGATGTTGATCTCAGCGGTGCGAATGTCCGCATCAGTGACTTAGATCCGGAAGACGCGGAGTATTCTGTCAGCGAAATCCGTACAGACAACATCGGGGATATTGTCGAAATCACGGGCATGGTTCGGCAAGCCACGAAGGTCTTACCGAAAACCAAGTCCGCTGCATTTCGGTGTCAGCGATGTGGGACAGTTAACTACGTTCAGCAGGAAGGCGATGAGTACGAAACGCCTGTTGAGTGTACTGGCTGTGAGCGTGAGGGGCCGTACTCGTTCGAACCGGGGAACACCACCTACATCGATGATCAGCGCCTGAAGCTCCAAGAGCGCCCGTCTCAGACCACTGGCAATTCCACACCGGAATCCATTCCGGTGATTGTTGAAGATGACCTTGCAGGGATTATCGGATCCGGTGACGAAGTCACAGTAACGGGTGTTATCAGTCTCAAGGATCCGTTAGAGGGAAGTGATGATTCGCTCCGGAACCGGATTTACCTTGATGGAATTGACATTGAGGAAGAGGATCAGAAGTACGGCGATCTCGAAATCAAAGGGTCCGACATCGACAAGATCAAAGACATCATCGAACCGGACGAATCGTCCAATATAAGCATCTATCAGCATCTCTTCGGGAAGCTTCCTAATCAAGTAAATGAAGATGATGAAGATGATGAAGATGATGAAGATGATGAAGATGATGAAGATGATGAAGATGATGACGACCATGAAGATGCGTATGACGGGGTTTTAACGCAGTCTGTCGCCCCGTCGATTTTCGGGTATAATCACGTCAAACTCCCGATTGCCCTCCAGCAATTCAGTGGCGTCACGAAACACTTAGCAGATGGTTCTCGGATTCGCGGGGACATGCACATTCTTCTCATGGGTGACCCCGGAACTGGCAAGTCGATGCTAATTAAGTACGTCGAGAATCTTTCCCCCCGTTCTGTTGTTACAAGCGGGAAGGGGTCAACGGCAGCCGGGTTAACGGCGGCAGCTGTCGAATCGAGTCTTGGCGGAGATAAACAGTGGACGCTTGAAGGCGGGGCAATGGTGATGGCGGACCAAGGGACAGTGGGAGTTGACGAACTGGACAAAATGTCCGATTCGGACCGGAGTGCCCTCCACGAAGGCTTAGAACAACAGGAAGTAAGCGTGAATAAGGCCGGGATCAACGCCACACTCCGCACTCGGTGCGCGATGCTTGCAGCTGCGAACCCCAAGTACGGGCGGTTCGATGACTACGAACCGATGGGTGAACAGATTGATCTTCAGCCTGCGCTGATTAGCCGGTTCGACTTGTTGTTCATTATTCAGGACCAACCGAATAAAAAAGAAGACACTCGGCTATCAGGCCACATTCTGGATTCGAATCGCGCGGGGCAGTTGAATGCTCACAAAAACCAAGTAGAAAATCCTGAATTTGGTGGTGATGAAGAAGACCTTGAAGACTTAGATGAAGACGAAGTAGAACCTCCCCTTCCTCCGGAATTGTTCCAGAAGTACGTGGCACATGCAAAAGAAACCTTCTCGCCTGTAATGACGGACGCTGCAAAGGAAAAGATTCAGGAATTCTATGTTGCTCTGCGATTGAAAGGGGAGGATGAGGATGCGCCTGTACCAGTGACCGCTCGGAAGCTCGAAGCGTTAGTTCGGTTTTCAGAAGCCGTTGCCCGCTCCCGACTTAGTCATAAAATCACTGTGGAAGATGCAGAGTATGTGATTTCGATTATCCAGCAGTCACTGTCTGACGTTGGAATTGACAGTGAAAGCGGGCAATTCGATGCTGACATTGTTGAAACCGGGCAATCGAAAAGCCATCGTGAGCGGAAAAAGAGCCTTCGTGCTTCAATCAAACAAGCGAATAGCGATAGTGAAGGCGACGGCGCTACTCTTGAAGAAATCATGGATGAAGCTGTTGACCGGGGGATGGCTTCCGGGAAAGTCGAAAAGGAATTCAAAAAGATGAAGACTGATGGAATCGTGTTTGAAGTAAACTCAGAGAATTATAAGCTCAGTTAATTATTTTAATGGGTTTGTCTTCCTGTTATTGAAGTCATACCGGTGTTACTCACTGGTATGGGCGATTGTATTCGTCGTGTGGATAATCTCGGTGATAGTCTTCGTGTTGTGTCGGGTACAGCGACGGAATTCGCTGATTCCCTGAAAACCGACGTTCTCACGTATAACCACCCCGAGTTATTCACGGACATCACGGGGCAATCCACAATCCGTATAGGGACTGGTGAACAGATTGGGAACGGAACTGAATACGAGATCCACGGCGCGAATGCCATTTATTTTGAAGCGAATATCGTCACCCGTGACTTGACGAGCGCGGAACAGGAGTGGTGTGACGAGACGATTCGTTATTCCGGTGATTCGATGCCGGATGACGTGATCGAATTCACAATCCCACACCCAGACGAACTCCGTCACGCAATCCGGGAACAGAATCTGGATGCGTTCGAGGAACTGGGTGCCGTTATTCGGACTGCGGAGTCCCGACACACCGTTCTCACCGAGTTACAGCAGACACTTGAGGAATCGAAGCTGTTAACGACGAAACTGAGTTCGGGGAAAGGCCAACTCATCGATCTGCCTCCCGAGTGGGATCCGGAGGTGGACGACTCTGACCGTGATGCCTTGTATGGGTTGGCGTTAAGCCGCGAGGATTCGCATCTGGTTGATTTCAGGTCAGTCGCTGGGTTTGACTACAATTCGTTCTTTGCGGCTCGTGCGCGGTCACTCGGGGTCACTGAGCCGAATCTGAAATACTCTGACTTGATTGCGTTGTCCGTGGCTGGGGTTCCGGACTGGGACTATTGCCGGTTATGCGGCGCTGTCGCGCCCCCGAACCAGTTTCTGTATGTTGAGTACAATGCAACTGGGCATGACAAAGCATTCCGCGTGTGTGATGACTGCGCGGATACTCACACCGGTCGGATGTTCACGGAAGACGCTGTCTCCATAGCTCGTGATGAACGGGCCGTGGACTTAGGTGGGCAACGCACAGTTCACGGGTCGTACTAACGGCACTCGTCGGTATTCTTTGCCGTGTTCCTCGGTCAGTATCTTTATACTGGATTATCCGTAACGATGTAGATATGTTGAAAAACCGGATACACGAACTTCTTGAAGCCGGGGATCTGCAAGGCGCTCGGGAGTTAGCCCGAGGGGTGATTCCGAATAAACCCGTTGGCGACATCACTTTCCATGACTATCAGCGTGTTTTAACTGCTGAAATTGGGCCGTTCACCGGCAAATACCATCTGCAACGCGAGGACGGAGAATACGTGATTCCGTCTGAAGGAATCTACCGATTAACTGGCGATGAAACATCGTTCAAGGTCCAAATCCACACAGTCCCCGATGATGTTGAACAAGCAGTTTCCGAATTAAACACACAGTCTGGAACCACGAAATCAGAGTCCGGCGAATCCGAAGACACAACTGAATCTACTCCCGTGAATGACGACTCCAGAGACGGTGCTGGCTTTCGAGTCAAAGTCCACAAATTCCTCTCTTAATCCATATCTCGTCTGTTCAACTGCGCCAGTGAGTTGTGTTTTGGCGAACCTTCATATGGGTGTGAACGGATGATATAACATAATGGATTCACCGGACGAAAACACAGACACGAAGCCGTCTTCCCTCACCGAATTCGGCGAGTCTACTGAGGATTCTCCTGAGTCGACGTCCAGCGATTCCTCGGAAGTCACTGACTCGCTTCCCTCTCCGTCTGCATTCCGGGAGTCACTGGAACAGAATCTGCCCGTGTCTATTCTGGACACGGCAACGCATCCAGACAGTGACACGCATTTCCTCCCGCCCAGTGACTATCTCGGCCCGAGCAGTGTGGCGCAGTTCTTCAATCTCGAACAGTGCCCGCAGTATTTCAAATACGAATTCGAGGATGACATCAGTGACGCAGAGTCCAGTCGGAAAGACTGGCGCGAGGCATTCCAGCCACTAAGCGGGCTTCTTGCAAAAGAAGGGAATCAGTTCGAATCCGAAATCGTGGACGAAATCAGCCAAGGCGAAGCCGATGTTGTGAGTCTGGCTGATGACGCGACGGCGATTGACACAGACTTGGAAACAGAGACAGCGACCACCAAAGACAGTGACTCTGGAACGGAACCGTCTGAACTGGTTGCTCCGGATAACGACGTTCTGATCGATGCGTTGTGCAACGTCCTTGAGGAACCGGATGCGGATCTCCCGGTTGTTCTCACGCAGACCTCGCTAACGGGATACATCGGAACGTGGCCTGTTCACGGGGACGCAGACTTACTGTACATCTGGTTCGACACTGAGACGAACGATTTCCGGATCCGGATTGTCGACGTGAAAGCTGGGCATGACGAAAAGCCGTACCACCAGATTCAGGTGGCGATGTACACCATTCTCGTTCGGAAATTCCTTGATGCAGTGTGGCCGGACGACGCCAACATCGGATTCCACTTAGAAGGCGGCGTCTCTCACCAAGGCTCTGACGAAGCCGTTACCGGAACACCTTCGGAACTCCCGGAGTTCGAGCTGTGGCCCCGAGAGAACGACGTGACGCGCCTCCTGTCTCCGGGAAGTGTATTCGACTCGTTCGATGCGAAAGACGAAGAAGATGTACTGTACCAACTGGATTCGAAGTGTACACAGTGTACATACGAAGAAGCCTGTTACACGAACGCGGTTGAAGACCGCAGCCCAGCACTCCTTGGCATCACCCGTAGTCAGCAGCGCCGCTTGCTGAATCTCGATGCTATCGACACCATCTCGGATATTGCAGAACTGGCGTACATTCCGGATGAGGAAAACGCCCGTCCGTACCTGCATGACACGCTCACGTTCCGGTCATCGAAGATGGACACCGTTCAGAAACTACGCAGTGATCTCGGATTAGGGCCGCAACTCGCCGAACTTGTGCAGCGATCGCAGACGATGGTGCAACTCATCGATCCGAGTGCCCGTGGGTATTCGCCGGACGGTGTGCCGTGGCTCATCGGAACTGGGTCGTGCGATCTCCCGGATGATGACCCGGCACCCGGATTCGATATGCCGGGTGAAGTTGAACCGTCTGAAACCATGCCGCCCGGCGCGGAAGCCCAAGAAATCGAGATGGGTCGCCCACAACGCGGGGAACTGATTCGGGTGTACCTGCACGTACAGGAAGACTTCCGGAATCAGAATGTTGCCATGGTGAGCGGGTACGTCACGGCATCCAAGTACGAGAACAACAACACGCCGATTCAGTTCTCGCACCTCATCAGTGACATCCCTGAGCGAGCTGCTGATGACGACACCGAGTACGAACGCAAACTGCTTCGGGATGCGTATGCGGATGTCCAAGACAGCGTTTCCACGATTCAGGATGCGTTAGGGCGAGATAATGCGTTCGTTCACTTCTACGTGTACGGGCAACACGATCTCTCGGCGCTTCATGAGTCGTTAGGCGAGTACCGAGACGATGAACAACTGTCCGAATTTCAGGACCTCCTATTACTGTCCGGGGACATCGACAGTGAAGATGATCAGGCGATGGTGTCCTCGGTCCAACGCGAAATCACGACTCATGTGTCGCTTCCTGCACCGAACACCGGGTTGCTTCCCGTGATGAACATGCTGCCGACACGGGACTTCACCGCGCACGATTGGAAGTACGACCGCGACGACACCGGGGAGACGCATGATCTTCGGAGTGCGTTCTGGCAGAAGATGTTCGATTTCAAAGTCCCGTACACAACGAACCAGACCGACATCACACTCACCCACGGCGATCACGACAACGCTGCTGGTCGATACCCTGGTCGCATCCGTCCGCACGCTCAGATTCCGTTAGAGTATGTGTGGTGTGCTGTTGGCCGCATCGATGCAGACTGGGTTGCGGATCTGGATCCGAATGGCGCGGGCCGGAAGATCAACGGGTTCCGGTACCATTCGATGTCCGACCGCGAAGTCGAGATTAACGAAACGGACGTGAAAGCTCTCGGTGAGAGCCTTGCGAAAGGCGTGATGGCTGTTGAGCGATCGCTCACGTACCGAGATACGTTCATCAATAAAGCCCCAATCGACATCGAGAACCCACCGGGAATTGGAACCGGTGGGGCGGAATTTGCGAATGCGTTAGTGGAATTCCTTGACATGGAGCATAACGCCCAGCGAGACGACATTCACTCGCTGTACTCGCTCCCGGTGCTTCAGCGTGTTCGGACGGGGCGTTCCATCCCGGTTGCAATCTGTGATGATCCGGCGCTGGTAGATGAAAACGAGTACGTGTTCGAGGGCGTTCTTGCGTATGATGCGTTCTTCGATGATGCAAGCAGCATCGCTGCTCGCTCCCGCGTGAAGGGCGGTGACAGTAGCTCCACGGGGAGTTGGATGGTGATGAATGAGATAGAGTACGATGCGGATGGAAACGCACAGCAGGTGAATTACAACGCCGGGTCTGGTGCGGAATACATGTCGCCCGAAGACATGGAGAAGAACGTCCCAGTCACCATCGACCGAATTGACTGGAATGCTGGCGAGGAGAACCGTGGCCGGATTCAGTTCCGGCACATGGACTTCTTCTCGAAGGCCGGGAACAACTACGATCACACCCGGCGCACCGTCACCACGGACCCCGGACAGGAAAGCTGGCGGAACCAGTTGGTTCAGTACGGCGACTACTTTGTTCTGGATCCGCAGACGGACGACATCAACAGCCAAAAAGCTCGGGACATGCTGTCCGATGGCGCTGCCCGGCATAACCCGATGTACCAGTTATTCACCCGTCTGCTCAATGGCGAAGACCTCCGAACAGACCGATTCAGTGACGATCACATCAGTGATGCGTTAGACTGGATGGATTCGTATCTCGGACGCGAAGACACGGACGGACATCCGCCAAACACCCACCAACGGAATTTCATCGAGGAATCCGACCATCAGATGAGTCTCTTGCAAGGCCCGCCCGGGACCGGGAAAACCAGTGGCGCGCTCTCGAAAGCCGTGTTGACGCGCGCCGTGTCGCTTGAACGCGATCAGATTCCGTCTGCTGGGTTAGTCACTGGGAAGTCCCACCCATCGATTGACGAAGTACTGGCGGACACTGCCAAAGTCATTCACCAGTACCGCGAAGACCCTGACACGGACAATCTCGATGACCTTCAGGTGGTTCGTCTCGGGGGCACGGAACCCGATGATACGCATGATGAGTATGAGGCGCTCACCGCTGAAGTGACGTACATCGACCGGTACAGTTCCGACCCGGAAAATGAGGAATTGCTTCACAGTCTGTACGCTTCCATCACGGATTCGCGGGCTGATGGGCAGACTTCGATTGAGTCACAGAACCTAATCTTGTTCACGACACCGGGGCAGTTCCACGGGATGATGAAAGACTACGCGAAAGGCCTGTACAGTGACAGTGACGGGAACATCATCCAGCCCGATGAACTTGTTGAGAAACCGGACCAGCACTACTTCGATTACGTTGCAATTGACGAAGCGTCAATGATGAACGTCCCGGAGTCAATTGTCGCGGGGTCATTCATCAAACCGGATGCTCAGATGTTCGTGTGCGGCGATCAGCGGCAGATGCCGCCGATCATTCAGCATGACTGGAATTCGGAGTCACGGTGGAGTGTCGCGGAGCTTGCTCCGCATCTCTCGTTACTGGATTACCTGCGATTCCTTCGCGGGGACGATGTCGATGGGGTGAATGATGACATCGTGGTTGAATCCCCCGAGGCTGGGATTGCGATGAGTCAGCTTCAGTGGACATACCGCTGTAATCCCACAGTCGCGGAGTTCCTGAATAAGCACCACTACTCGCAGGATAACATCACCTACGAGTCCAAGGTGAACAACATCATGGACGCCCCGGATGTAAATCAGGGCACGGCTGTTGGAACAGCGTTGACGCCGGAGAAACCGCTGGTACTCATCAAACACAACGAGTCCAGCAGCCAGCAGCTGAACGCGACTGAAGCTGCAATCACGAAGGCGTTGATGGAAGGCTTGACCGAGCAGCAACAGGAAGATGTCGGGGTTGTCGTTCCGCACAACGCCCAGAAAGCGTACCTGACGAAAGAAGCCAGTGACGCGGTCGAGATTGACACCGTGGAGCGATTCCAAGGCGGTGAACGAAGTTTCATCACGGTATCCGCAACTGCCAGCGATCCGGACTTCGTGAAGGCCGAACAGGACTTCCTATTGAATCCGAATCGGCTGAACGTCGCGATGAGTCGGATGCAGGAGAAACTGTGTCTCATTGGCAGTGAATCCGTGTTCGACATGGTTCCGGACAACACGGACACTTACGAACAGGCGATGCTGTGGAAGGCTCTGTACGAAGAAGCGGACGTTCTCAACATGGACCCGGCGTGGAGCGGCACCGTCACTGAATTCACTGACGAAGTCGGTGTTGACAGTGACTTCCCATGCCGTGGCGGGTCCGAAATGGAAGTGTATCTGCTTGATGCAGACGACATCGAACCCCGAACTGGATAGACGCCCCTCCGAATCCCCGTGAGTGTTTTACCGGGAGTATTCTCACACCCGTTGAATGACAGATCCAATTCTCGTTGCTGTCGATGGACGAGAAGCCAGTACGAGAGCTATCTGCTTCGGATTAACGCAAGCGCATGACCTGAATACTGGGCTTCACATCGTGTACGTCACGTCAGGCGACGATGACGAAGTCACAGACTTGGTTTCAGAGTCCGTTGAAACAGCAATTGAGAACCACGAATACGGCGACGACGTTGTAATTCAGTTCACTGAACTGGATAACCCGCATGACCTCGGTCGACCGGGTGTCAGCATCGCACATCGCCTTGAAGAATATATGCACGATGCCCACACGAATTTCGAGTACCTCATAATCGGGAATCAACACCACGACTCTGTTCAAAAAGCAATGGTCGGGAGTGTTGCGTCAACTCTTGTTGATAACCGGACGCTCCCCGTGCTTCTCGTTCCATAGTCATCCTCACGTCGGTGTTCGACAGCTGAGTTTCTGCGAATGTTTTTCAGCAACCCTGTCAGAGAATAGTGTACGACGAATGACTCGCTCGTCTCAGAACCCCCGGACTGCCGATTCATCTGAAAATCTTGATCCATTCCTCGGCACCGACTCCGGGCAAATGACGCTCCCGGACGCATCCGGGCCAGTAACTCTGGAGTACGGCACACCAGACACGTGCTACGAGAATTGGCCGTCCCCAGACGCAATTCTTGCAGATGTCACTGGGGTGAGTGCAGCTACACAGTCTGTTTCAGATGCGTGCCGTGTGTTACAGCCGCATTTCGAAACATGGATGCAGTCATCAGCACCTGGAACGACACTATGGCTCATCACCCCAACCGGTGACTGGCCCAGTATCCATTCTGAAGCCGAATCTGCCGGATGGGATCACCGAACAACACTCACATGGCGAAAAGACCGTGGAGATGTGCCTTGCACACAAGACGACATCGATGAAGTCACTGTCACGTGCGCCCGGTACGTTCGCCCGCCTGTATTCGAGCATGTTCGAGATCACCCACCGACCCCGCGAACGTGTTCTATTCAATCGTGGATTCAGTCAGAATGGGAGCGCAGTGAAGTCAGTCGCAGTCTTATTGAAGACCGCATCCCGGAATTCCCAATTGCCGAGTACCTAACCGGCGAATCAGAACTCAAACTCCCGTTCTCGGTGTTCATAGAACTCCGAGACTGCATCTCGGAATACGGGAAACAGAACATCATTCCGTACTTCTGGACTCCACTGGAAATCGATGAGTGGACCGAACAAACATGGGATGACATCCACCCAGTATTCGAGGCCGATGCAACGCTCACGACACTGTGGACAGATGTGTCTCCGTCCCCAGAGAACCGCCTCGATGAACTCAATCTCGGAGACTCCCCGACACTCCCCACGCAAACAACGATCGAGACATGGCGGAAACTGTTGAAACTCACCACCACGTCCGATGATCTGGTGTGGGTGCCGTTCGCTGGCGCTGGTGATGCGTGCATCGCGTCGAAAGAAATGGGGCGGGAATGCTGCGGGGCCGTTGCCGGACGGGACGCCTACCGTGTTTCGCAGTCGCGGTTAGAAGACGCTGTGTTTGGCCGTGGAATCGGGAATACACAGGTATCGTTCACTGATTTTTGAAGTTTCAGTCCAATACTTTGTTCGGAGTGTGCGGCGTTGTTCTTCCACAGTTATCACAGCCAAGATGGTGAACGTGACTCCCACCAGCTAACCCGGATTTGTCTCGTTTTTGTGTTGCTTCTCTGCACGAATCGCATTTAAGGACAATAATCTCTCCCATACGAAGAAGTCGTGACTGATCGGGGAACAAGTTAACGCCACAAATCCCTGTTCAATCCACCTGGAAAGTGAATTCTTCATAGGGTTTATTAGAGTGCCGGATGTACGTTTAGTTGCGTCACAATAGGCGCTCTGTGAGCGCGGAGCCACCCGCGTGCTTGGGCAACACGCCAATCAACTCGGTGCCATGAAGGGATGTCTCTTCACTGGTATCCCCCCTGCTCGCTTGGTGTGGTCCGGCCAATCATCTTGGCCTTTCGAGCCGAGGACGAGGGTTCGAATCCCTCAGCGAGCATCCGGCTTGCACCCGTAACTGCAACCCGCCTCGACGGCCAACATGGGTCACCGCAGATTCAGTTCTGCATCGAGGCTTCAGTCGCCCCTTCTCCGGGGCGGCAAGACGGCTCTGATCCAAGTCCGTCCCCTACACGGGACGGGAGTTAGGTGATTCACACCCGTCGCCAACCGGTTCGCCTGAACGATGCACCGTGGCCATCACCCCATATGTGGCTGGGGAGCTGCGAGTTCGACTCTCGCTTCAGGCATCTCCAACGGGCGGTAGTAGACGGTAACGCCGAACCCTCAACCCGGATGGAGTTCAGCGAGGCCAACGGTGGTGATCTGGAACGGGCTGCAACCCGTCACACCACCCCCTACACGGGTAAAATAGGGCTGAGGGCTGCAACATCGATGACGGGTGAAAGCCCGTGCAGTCACTGGGGATTCGCATCCCCGTGTCCGAGGGCGTTTCGCCGCCACTGACTCCCGCAGACTCGGGAGGTGGCGCAGGTTCAACTCCTGTCTCGGGCTTCACGCTCGATGCAAAACGCATCGGGAAGCGCGCTGCTATCTTTTCACAAGGAGAGAATCCCGCCGTTTACGGCGGGCGTGAATCCGACACTTGCTGACCAGTCCACCGATGACACTCTGGCCGGATATTCCACGGTAATCCACAACTATTAAGTAACTGGT
>Ga0306886_100401_pt1 | contig 18386 bp, 19 predicted proteins | sample AntDeeMetagen136_FD_190444 | JGI IMG/M metagenome (GOLD analysis project Ga0306886, IMG submission 190444) | Saline lake microbial communities from Deep lake, Antarctica - Metagenome #136 (v2) (version 2) | ecosystem: Environmental > Aquatic > Non-marine Saline and Alkaline > Saline | place... | reverse complement strand
CGTTCCACCAATCCCGCTTCCACACAGCGGTCAATCAACGCCACGGTTCCATGATGTTTCGCCTGTAACCGTTCCGCGAGTTCGCCAACGGTCGCCCAGTCCCGCTCCGGCATACCCTTGATATGGAGCAGCAGCAGGTACTGAAGGGCGGTCAATCCACGGGCCTGGCATAGATCGGTGCTGTGTCTCAGGAAGCACTGCAGTTGATAGCGAAACCCGGACAGACGTTCAAAATCTTTCTGGGTCAGCTTGCCTTCCAACTCTGGTGAACGATCCAACGGCTGAATCTCCTTGACAGGAATTGATCATAGCGCAATTATATCATTTTATGATACAAAACAGGTGGAGGTCACCATGTCACCATTATCATTGATACGTCTCCCTTTCTCTTCAATGCACGGCTGGGATGAACTCCGGGAAAACCCGCCCTCTCTGGGTAAATTGGTGAGCAGTGTTGTTCTTCCGCTGTCACTGGTCCCTCCCATCATGATGTATTACGCGGGAACCTCTTATGGCGATGCGTTTACGGTCGAGCTGGCGAATAAGGAATGGGGTTTCATCACCACCATTTTCTTTCTGGCGGAACTGCTTACCTTTGCAGTCATGGGATGGTTGATCTACCAGGTTGGTAATACTCAAAGCGCACAGATCAGTTTTCACAACGCCTACCTGCTCGCTGCCATTGCGCCGATTCCGTTATGGCTTTCGGCGTTAGCACTGCTCGTTCCCAGTCTCCTTTTTGCCGCTTTTGTCGCTGTCGTGGCTCTGACACTATCGTGTTACACGGTATATCAGGGACTGCGAGGACTCTGCCTTATAAGGGAAGACGTGGAAGCCATGTCCATTACCTACACTGTCATGGCCGCCAGCGTCATGGCGTGGGGTATTCTCCTGATGCTCGTTTGGGTACTTTAAGACACTTTGCTTTCACACTCAGAAAGCGCCCAGTTTCAGGTTGTCCAGAAGAATGGGTCCACCTCAGCTGGCTAAGCCCGGTGGTTCCTGATGGCAGGTTTTAACAAATAAGGATAGGCCGTGCGCGGGCGGGACCATTTATCGTTAGTGCATTCGCAGTAGCTGCTGAGCAACAGCCTCCGCCTGCTCCAGTGCTCCCTCCATAAAGCCCCCATTACGGGGCGCCATCTCGGATGCGGCGAAAAACAGGCGGTCTGCCCATAATCCATCAAGTTGTTCGGGGAGACCGTAAACGGGGTGGTGCGCAGGGGGTTGGAGATCGGCTTCAGTCGCGATCCCCGGCTCCAGCGCCCAGTCCCGGAGGAAGGTTCCCACCGGGCGCTGCGCCTGCGCGCCGAACAGACGCCCCAGCTGCGCCAGACTTGCCTGGACAAGCTCGTCCCGGTGGTCCCGCCGGATCTGGGCGGGAACCCCGTAAAACCCGAAAATCGCGCCTGGCTGGCCTGATTGGGGGCTTGCGTCATGGAGTTCCATCAACGGCCCACTGCGGCTCATCGCATCTCCGGAAAGCCCTTCCCTGCGCCAGAAGGGTTCCTCATAGACCGCCACAAGCTTGGCATGCCCTGCCATCCAGGTTGGGATCTCGGTGAGTAACTGACGCTGGCGTGGATCAAGCGCTGGCTCGAAATGCAGTGTAGCAGCGATCCGTGGTGGCACGGCCAGAACAATCCGCTCTGCCTGCCACAGTGACCGGTCACCCAGAGCAATTTGACCACTGGAAGCAACCTCCCTCACCGGAGTCCCCAGATGCAGCCGCTCTTGAGGCAATCCCAGCGCCAGCGCGTTGATCAGCGCGCTGGCGCCCCCCTCGATGCGCAGAGATCCTTCCATGCTCGCATAACCCGCGCCCCGATGGACCCTGCGTTCAGCATCCTCGAAAAGCAGGTCGCCGGCGCTGTGCTGCTCGAAGACCGGTAGCTGCAGACGTTGACAGAGCTTGAGCATCAGCGGCTGGATCGACCAGAACCAGGCTGGCCCCAGGTCAAAAGCGGCGCCCGAGCAGTACGCAGATTCGACGCGTCCACCCAACCGGTCACGCGCCTCAAGTACCTGGTAATCCACGCCACCACGTTGCAGGTGATCAGCGAGCGCCAGCCCGGCCAGTCCGCCACCAACAATCGCCACGTCGGTACTGTTTACGGCCATACGCTCAGGCCCCAGATAAAGGATTCACCCCGCCTGCTCTTCAAGTGGGCGAGCTACCGGGATCATGATCTCGTTGCGACGCAGAAACCAGGGTGTGAAAGGCGGGTTATATCGAGCCCAGATCGCTTCGCCGGTCACTTTAAGTGAGTTTTTCGACACCCAGGTTTCCAGCTTTTCTAGCTGCGCTCTGTAACGCGCCGCGCTCCAGGTTCCCGAGTACTTTATTACGGCAACCCGACGCTCTGGAATCTGGCGCAATTTTACTTCAGGGTTGGTCGGCTTGGGCAGCGAATCGAGCGTGTAGGATTCAGGCATCACGAAAGACACCACCCAGCCTGTGTCTGTCTTTCGTTGTCCAACCGGGGCGGTCATTGCGATTTCCTGGGAAGAAGGCGTTTGGGTGACGGGTGAGGTCATCGAAATATCCGCTTCACCGCCGTTTTCCCCTGATATATAACCAAAGAGTCGCTGGAAAGCTTCGCCGCCGGCTTCTTCCATCGAGGCATCCACCGTCGTTTGAGCAACGACAACACTGGGATAATCCCGGAGTTCAAAGGAACCGTCTTTTTTGAGGCGCTCGTAGGATGGTTCTTCAACAAAGACGCTGCAGCCCTCCAGAAACAGAAATGAAATTGTCAGAGCGACGATTGTGGTTAATCTTTTCATACCGGATTTTTCGCCATGGATTCACTTAAGGGAAACTACGACGGCGCATTGCGAGCAGTTCAATCACAGCATGACGCCACCCCTGCCGCTCTGACCATCATCACTCCGGCTTCGGGCTACCCATGATGTCAGGCATTTCCCGGGGCCGGGGTGCACCCTGCTTGGCGGCAAGCGCCCCCTGGTCATCCCAGTAGATGGTGGTCGGGGTAGCCCGGGCACCCAGGTCGCGCATCAGCAAGTTATTATCGCGCACTTGGCCCTCTGCTTTCTTCACGATCGCCGCTACCGGCTGGATACCACCGTCTTCATAGGCCTTGCGGTTGTCCGCCAGTCTGCCTTCCGGATCCTCACTCCCCAGGATGGTGGCAGCTTTCGGAGTACTGCTCCTTTTGATGATGCCCACCATGATGTGGCGGAGCTGGACCCTGCCCGCTTCGATCCAGGGGGCGGCCTGCTCCCGGAACTGGTCGCAGTAGGGGCAGTTGGGATCGGTGAAGGTATAGATGATGGTCTCGGCATCATCCGCGCCATCCTGGACCCAGTTACTCTCCTCCAGGGTCTGCCAGATGGCTTCGTCATCCGTCTGCTGTGCATGGACCGGCAGGACCAGAACCAGTATGAGAGCGATGCCGGCTAGAGTTCGATGGATTGCGGTGGTGGTAAGTGTCATCAGTTGTTGTCTCCTGTGTTGGCTTCGAATTCGGACAGATTATCCGCGAGGGTCGCGCTGGAGAGCTCACCATAATGCGTGGTCACCAGCTGACCGGATGCGTTGTAGAAAAGCGTGGTGGGCAGCCCCTGGTTGCCGGTATTGGAAGCAACCTCCCGCCGACGGTCCAGCACCACATTGCGCAGCGTCAGTCCATGCTCATCCAGGAAGCTGTTAACCGTCGGCGGGCCTTCCCCCTGGTTGACGAAAACAAAGGCAATATCCTTTTGGGTCTCCTGGGCCTCCTCCAGCACCGGCATTTCGCGCACACAGGGAGGACACCAGGAGGCCCAGAGATTGACCACCATGGGACGGCCATCCGCCATCGTATCCAGCGCCAGAGCCTCGCCATCGCGTGACTCGACGGTCACCTCCGGAACCCCCTGCCCCTGGGCCTGCATCAGGTTGATCAGCCCCCAGGGAAGGGCCCAGAGCAGGATCCCGGTCGTCACCGCAATCCCCAGTGCCCCGCGCACCGATGGATGGCGCCAGAGCTGATACGCGGTGGCGATGGCACAGCCGATCAGGCCGGACAGCAGATGGAAGCCGCCATCGCGGATGTCGATGATCCCCAGCGGGTCATCCCAGTAATGCTCAAAATAAAGCGCGACAAAACCGATCCGCGCGCAGAGCAGCGACCAGAGCAGTATGTCCGCCAATGGTCCGCCCACTTTCACCTGATCCCGGCGGCCTGCCACGGCGCCCACAAGAAGAGCCACCACAAAGGCCGCAATGATCAGGACATGGGCAACCGAAAGGCTCAGGGGCCCCACAGCAATGGATGACATCAATACCTCCTTCAGAGTGACGACGCACCGGTGGCGGAAAGTCTATCGAGGAAGGCGTCACTGCTGATCTCACCGGTGACACGATAGCCGCGACGCTCTTCCCCATCTGGCCCGATCAGCATGATGGTCGGCGGACCCACCACGCGCAATTCTTCCATCAGCCGCTGATCAATCCGGTCGTTGGCGGTGACGTCCGCCTGCAGCAGCTGGACATCAGCCAGGGCTTTCTGGACCTCAGGGTCAGCAAAGACTTCCTCCTCAATCACCTCACAGCTGATGCACCAGTCCGCGTAGAACTCCAGAAGCGTCCACTGGCCCCGCTGCCCGGCACTCGCCACCACCTGTTCCAGATCCTCCGGCGATTTGATGGTGTCAAAACCGGCCATCCCCTCCTCCGCCTGTTCCGTGGCGATGGGCGTTCCGCCGCCCACGTAGGGGGCAAGTGGTGACCGGAGATCACTGCCGCCCCCGGCAGCTCCACCCAGCATCAATCCTCCCCAGACGCCAACCACCAGGGCCAGCGCCGCAAACAGCGCCCGCGCCGGCTCCGCCAGGGACGCATGGCGCACTGCGTTCAGGCCCAGAGCCGCTGTGATGAGCGCCAGGACGCCCCAGAGCGCCATGGCCACATCAGCTGGCAGGATACGCTCCAGGAACCAGACGGCAGTACCCAGCAGAATCACCCCAAACACGGCCTTGACGCCATTCATCCAGGCGCCGGGTTTTGGGAGAAAGCTGGCCCCCAGGGTTCCGAATGCCACCAGCGGTGCGCCCATGCCCAGCCCCAGTGCGAACAGGCCAAGACCGCCGTTGAGCGCATCACCGGACTGGGTAATGTACAGCAGCGCCCCAGCCAGCGGTGCCGTCATACAGGGGCTCGCCAGAAGCGCCGAAAAGAAACCCATCAGCGCGGCGCCACCAAGGTGGCCGCCACTCTGGCGGCCATTCATCGTCTCAAGACGTTCCCGGATGAAGGCCGGCAGTTGCAGCTCGTAAACGCCGAACATCGACAGCGCCAGCAGTACAAAAATCACCGCCAGGCCGCCAATGAATAACGGTACCTGGAACGCGGCCTGCAGGTTCGCGCCGATCAGCCCGGCTGCCGCCCCCAGGACAGCATAGGTGGCCGCCATGGTGACCACAAAGGCCAGTGACAGCCAGAAGGCACGGCCGCGCCCCGCCTGGCTGCCCACGATGACCGCGGACAGTATCGGAACCATTGGCAGCACACAGGGGGTAAAGACCAGAAGCAGGCCCAGCCCGAAGAACAGCGTCAGGTTCCAGGCGAGGCTGCTGTCCGCAAGGCTGCTGGCGAGGAACTCATCCTCGGCCTGGCGGCTTTCCCCTCCGGTCGGTCCGGCATCAGCAACTCCGCCCTCACCCGAACCGGGCGTTTGCCCGTCCAGTGTTACGGTGGCGCTCTGGGGCGGATAGCACAGGCCAGCGTCAGCGCAGCCCTGCCAGCTGAGTTTCAGGGTGCGGACCTCACCCGGATCAATCATCACCTCAGCCTGATCGTAATAGACCTCGGATTCCCCGAAATACTCATCGGTAATGATTTCGCCTTCCGGGTATTCCACGCCCGCAGGCTCTGCCTGCTGCCCGGTGATGGTCATACGCTTACGATACAGGTAGTAATCATCCGCAATAGTCCACTCGAGACGGAGCTGGTCACCGTCCGGAACCAGTTCATACTGGAACGCGTCTTCCGGCGACAGAAAATCCGACTGATTGACGGCGCCCTGAACCGGTAGAATGGCCCCCAGCATCAGGAAAAGGGCTGCCAGAACGGCCGTTACGGACCGAGTGCTTATCATGACTGTCTCCCTGCCGCTCTCTAGGAAGCAGGGATTGTGCAGTGCACCGATTAAGTGGGCATTAAGAGGTTCCCTGGAATGCATGTGCTTTTGATCGAAGACGATGAGCTCGTCGCCTCGGGCCTGGTGAGCGGTCTGGAGATGGACGCCTTCGTTGTGGACTGGGTCACCGATGCCAGGAGTGCCGAGAACACCCTGGCCACGCTGGACACGGACATCGTGATACTGGATCTCGGGCTCCCGGACGCTGACGGCCTCGAACTTCTGCGTCAGTGGCGCGCGCGTGGTATCACCGTGCCGATACTGGTGCTTACGGCCAGGGATGCCATGGAAGACCGGGTGACCGGGCTGGAATCCGGGGCGGATGATTACGTGCTCAAACCCTTTGATCTGGATGAGCTGAGCGCCCGGCTGCGGGCCCTTCGGCGCCGGGTCTCGGGGCAGTCCTCCCCGGCCATTGATCACGGCGGCCTGCGTTTTTTACCGGCTCGAGGCGAGGTGACGCTGAACGGTGTGCCGGTGAGCCTTTCCGGCAAGGAGACCCTGCTGTTGGAAAAATTCCTGCGTGCGGGCAACAGCCTGCTGACGGAGGAGCAGCTGAAAGATGCCATCTACGGTATGGACACCGAAATCGGCAGTAATGCCCTCAACGTCCATATTCACCACCTGCGCCGCAAACTCGGCCGTGATCTCATCCAGACCGTCCGCGGCATGGGGTATCGGTTGGGTCCACCGCCAGGCGATCTAACTCGGGAGCAGCAATGACACTGAAGCGGCGACTGGTTCTTGGCCTCGGGCTGGCACTGGGGGTGCTCTGGGCATCCGCGGCGGCCCTGCTGTTTCTGGATCTGCGGAGCCAGATCTCCGATACCCTGGATGAGCGCCTGGCCGCCTCGGCCCGGATGGTTGCAGGCCTGGTGGCCCAACATCCCGGCCTGCTGGAACAACCGAGCGATTATACAGAACTCGTGGAACCGGACTCCGAGGGCGTGGCCTGCCAGATCCAGGCCGCCAGCGGCGAGGTGCTGGTCCGCACTGAAGGCGCCGACAGTCAGGCACTGGCGGCCACCGAGCCCGGCTACCGGAATACCGTCATCAACGGGGAGCACTGGCGACTCTATACCCTCGAGCACAATGGCCTGCACATCACCACGGCCGACCGAATGAACGAGCGCAATGAGCTGCGCCAGGGCATTTTCCTGGTGCTGGTGGCCCCTTTCGCGCTGGCGCTGGCCGGCGGTATCGGCGTGGTCTGGTTCGGCATAAGCCGGGGTCTGGCACCGCTGGAACGCCTCAGTCATGAAGTCGCCCAACGCAGTCCCAACATGCTTACCCCGGTGAACATCGGCTCGGCCCCCGCCGAACTGCAGCCGGTGGTCTCAACGCTGAACAATCTGCTGGCACGGGTGAACGATGCGATACAGCGGGAGCAGCACTTCGCCAGCCAGGCAGCGCACGAGCTGCGTACACCACTGACTGCGATTAAAACCCACCTGCAGGTTGCGCAACGCCAGGCACCGGAAGCCAACCAGGCCCTGAGCCAGGCCGAAGCCGGTATCCAGCGCCTGCAGCGGATCATTGAGCAGCTGTTGATGCTCGCGCGGGTTGAGCGCCTGGGCGTGGACAACCAGGAGCGGGCGACCGTGGAAACCGTTATCCACCAGGCCATGGTGGATCTGCCGGATCGTGACCGGGTCAGGATCGAGGCGGCCCCCTCCCTGCCGGATCTTCCGGTTCCCGCTCCCCTGGCGTCAGCGGCATTGCGTAACCTTCTGGAGAATGCACTGCGCCATGGCGCAAGTGATGAACCGGTGGAACTCAGGGCGGATCAGAGCGGTTCGGATCTTGTGATGACGGTGACCAACCGGATGGGCAACAGCGCGGGCGGAGAAGTCCGGCGCAGCGAAGGTCTCGGGCTCACAATCGTGCGCGCAATCACCGATCGGTTCGACGCCCGGTTCGAATTCCGTTACCCCCGGGATGGAACCGTGCAGGCCGTCATCGTCTGGCAGGCGCGCTGAGGGGATCCTCTACCACATCAGGTCATCAGGGATTTCGAAGCCGGCATAGGGATCATCCTCGTCATTCTCCTCCTTCTTACGCTCATGGAGAACCACGACCACCGACTCGTCACGCTCCTGGATCTTGCGGGCAATACCTTCAGGAACGAGGTCGTAGGCGCCTTCCAGACAGACGACCGCCAACTGCCCCCGCGCCAGGGCATCCACGGTCTGTTCGTCCACATACAGCTTCTTGATCTTGCTGTTGTGAACAAACTGGTAGGCGGTGTCGCCTTCCTTGCGGCTCAACCGATTGCTTTCGACCAACTGGCGGATCTGCCCCTGAATCGCCCGGCGCTGCGTTTCCTCCTCGCGCTTACGGTTCAGTTCACGATCCCGGGCGGCCTGTTCTTCGCGTGCCTGCCGGGCCCGTTCACGGGTTTCATTGACCGACTGCGTCCCCTTGGGCTGCTGCTTGCGCTGTTTCTGCTGTTGTTTCTTTTCCTTTTTGACAGCCTTGGCCTGTTTTTCGTCGGCCAGCCCCTGTTTCAGCAATTGGTCCTGGAGTGACGGCATTCCTGATGATCTCCCTGTTGAGTGGACGGATTGGCGCTGCTTGGCTAGTCAGTCATTTCTTCCCAGGCCGCCTTGAGGTATACGGTCATCGACCAGAGCGTCAGCGCCGCCGCAACGCCAAGAATAACCAGCCCGGCCCGGGCAACCGGCTCTCCCGGCGGATAGGCCAGCAGCAGCACAATGGCCACCATCTGGAAGCCGGTCTTGAGCTTACCGACATAGGACACCGCCACACTGGCCCGCTTGCCCATCTCGGCCATCCATTCGCGCAGCGCGGAGATCACAATTTCACGCCCAATGATGACAATGGCAGGAATGGTCAGGAACAGGGACCCGTAATCGTGGATCAGCAGCGCGAGCGCCACCGAGACAATCAGCTTGTCGGCCACCGGGTCCAGGAAGGCCCCGAGCGGCGTGGACTGGTCCCAGCGCCGTGCCAGGAAACCATCCAGCCAGTCCGTGATCGCGGCTATCGCGAAAACGATGGCACTGGCCATGTAGGCCCAATGGAAGGGCATGAAAAACAGCAGCACCAGGGCCGGGATCAGGATGATGCGCGAAACGGTGAGTATGTTCGGTAAATTCATTGGCTACTCATTATGCAAAGCGGCGTAGATGGATTCCGCGAGTTGATGACTCACGCCCCGGACCTTGGCGATTTCCTCGATGCTGGCCTTATTGATCTCCTGCAGACCGCCGAAATAGTTTATCAGGTCTTTTCGCCGTTTGGCGCCAACCCCCGGAATTCCCTCAAGTGTTGACTGGCGCCGTTTCTTGTCCCGCCGCTGCCGGTGGCCGGTAATGGCAAAGCGGTGGGCCTCGTCGCGAATGTGCTGAATCAGATGCAGCGCCGGCGAGTCCGGCGGCACCCGGAAGCTGGTGTCGGTCACCGCCTCGATCAGTTCCTCCATGCCAGCCTTGCGGGTTTCGCCCTTGGCCACGCCAATCAGGACCACGTCCTGGATCTGCAGCTCCTCGAACACCGCCTTGGCCACGTTGAGTTGTCCCCGCCCCCCATCGATAAACACCAGGTCCGGCCGTTTGCCGTCGCCAGCCTTGATCTTACGGTAACGGCGCTGAAGAACCTGGCGCATGGCGCCATAATCATCACCCGCGGTTTCGCCTTCAATATTATAGAGCCGGTAATCGCTTTTCAGAGGTCCGTTTTCGTCGAAAACCACACAGGATGCGACGGTGTTCTCGCCCTGACTGTGGCTGATGTCAAAGCATTCCATGCGCCCCGGTACCTCGTCCAGCTCCAGGAGCTCCCGCAGTGCAAGCAGGCGGCGGTAGACCGTCTCCTTGTTGGCAAGGTGGCTGCGCAGGGTCTGCTCGGCATTGGTCTGGGCCATCTGCAGCCACCGGCGGCGCTCCTCCCGAACTCGATGGCGCACCTTTACTTCGCGCCCCGCCTGTTCGGACAGGGCCTGATCCAGAACGGCGCGGTCGCTGAGGTTTATGGACACCACGATTTCGCGGGGAATCTCCCGGGGATTGCCCTCACCCAGGTAGTACTGGCCGATAAAGGCAGTCAGCAGCTCTTCCTCGGACTGGTCCATCGAGAGGCGCGGGAAGTGGTTCTGTGTACCCACCAGGCGCCCACCACGCACAGAGAGCACCACCACACAGACAATGCCGGCCTCCTGGACCAGCCCCAGGATATCCACCGAGGCAGAGCCCCCTTCAATGGCCTGCTGTTCCTGAACGTGGCGCAGGTAGTTGATCTGGTCCCGGTAATGGGCCGCCTTCTCGAAATCCAGGTTGGCCGAGGCGGACTCCATATTGCTGATCAGTTCCTCGATGATTTCCGGGTTCTTGCCCTGCAGGAAGAGCGTGGCGCGACGCACGTCGGCACGGTAGTCCTCGGGGGAGATCAGCCCCACACAGGGCGCCGTGCAGCGGTTGATCTGGTACTGCAGGCAGGGGCGGTTGCGGTTGCGGAAATAACTGTCACTGCAGTTGCGGATCCGGAACACCTTCTGAAGGATGTTCAGGCTTTCCCGCACTGCACCGCCACTCGGAAATGGCCCAAAAAACCGTCCCTTATCGCGCTTACTTCGACCTCTTTTGTAATTCAGTGCCGGATAATCGGTATGCTCTGACAGGTAGATGTAGGGATAGGACTTATCGTCGCGCAGAAGGATGTTATAGGGCGGTCGTAGCGACTTGATCAGGTTCTGTTCAAGCAGCAGCGCCTCGGTCTCGCTGGCGGTGACCGTAACCTCTATATTGGCGATGCGGCTGACCAGCGACCGTGTCTTGATCGCCTGCCCCTGGTTCCGGAAATAGCTGCTCAGGCGTTTCTTGAGATTCCCGGCCTTGCCGACATAGAGGATGTCGCCCTCGGCGTTGAACATCCGGTAGACGCCGGGACGTTCGGTGACCTGCTTGAGGAATGCGGCGGAATCGAATTCAGGGGCAACGTCTTCAGACTTCATCGGCGTCAAGGATGCCGTGTTTCACCGCCTTAAGGGTGAGCTCAACGTCGCTTTCAATGCCGAGCTTTTCAAAGATGCGGTAGCGGTAGGTATTTACCGTCTTGGGGCTCAGACAGAGCCTGTCGGAGATCGTCTGGACCTTCTGGCACTGGACGATCATGGTCGCGATCTGCAGTTCGCGTTCGGACAGTTCGTCGAACACGTTGTGGTCTTCATCGCCGCCATTCACCTTGCCGAGTGCCATTTTCTGGGCAATTTCGGGGCTGATGTAGCGCTGCCCCAGCGACGCCCGCCTCACGGCCTGCAGCATCTCCTGGAAATCCGCGCCCTTGGTGATATAGGCGTGCGCTCCCGCCTGCATCACCCGCGTCGGGTAGGGGTCGTCAGCACAGGCGGTGACGGCAATGATGCGAATATCATCGTTGATCCGCAGGATCCGGCGCATCGCCTCGAGACCGCCGATCCCGGGCATCCGAAGGTCCATGAGGACCACATCCGGCGCATCCCGCCGAACCTGCTCGACGGCAGCCTCTCCCGACTCCGCCTCTCCGATAATTTCGATCTCCTTGTCATCAGAAAGCATCCTTGTTATTCCGGTACGCACTAGTTCATGGTCATCAACCACAAGAATCCGGATCAAACTCACACCTCTTGGCATTCACTGGGAATCAACGGGCAGTATAACGGAAGCGCCGCTTTTCATCCTCCGTTGAATACGACAACGGCACCTGTTATGAAATTGTGAAACTTACACCCCGAACCAGCAAGACGCAATAAGCGGACCCCACACAGAACCAACGGCTACACCAGAGTATCCGGCGTAATTTCGCTGATGGACCGGCAGCCAGCAAGGCCCATGGTCAGCTCAAAGTCCGTCTTGAAGTTGCGGATCACTTCCCGCGCGCCGTCCTCACCGTCCAGCGCCAGCCCGTAAACCCAGGGGCGACCAAGCCCCACAGCCGTGGCTCCAAGCGCCAGCGCCTTGAACACATCGGCGCCGCCGCGGATGCCGCTGTCCATGATCACCGGGATTTTTCCCTCAACCGCCTCGACCACACGGGGAAGCATTTCAAAGCTCGATACTGAGCCGTCTACCTGACGGCCCCCATGATTGGAGACAATCACGCCGTCCATTCCATAATCCCGGGCCTTGCGCGCGTCTTCCGGATGCAGGATACCCTTGAGCAGGATGGGCAGGCGCGTGTGCTCACGGAGCATGCTGAGGTCCTCCCAGGTGAGCGACGGGCGCGAATAGACGTTGATGAACTCCTGAACCGCCGCCCTCGCCTTTCCGGAACGCAGGCCTTCAAGGGTGCTTCCGGGCCAGGACTGCCCGATTTCCCTGAGTGCCTTGAGCGTCTCCAGGGTGACTCTTGGCTTGGGCGCATTGTCATCCTGCTCCGCAATCGCCTTTTCGAGGCGTTTGAGGAACACCGGATCGCTGGTGTATTGAGCGATCCCCTTGCCGCGCAGAAACGGCAGATATCCCAGATCCAGGTCTCTTGTCCGCCACCCCAGCATGGTCGTGTCCAGCGTCACGACAATGGCTTCACAGCCGCAGGCCTCTGCCCGCGACACCAGGCTCTTCACAAGATCATCCGACTTGCTCCAGTAAAGCTGGAACCAGCGGGGACCCTCCCCCATGGCTTCGGCAACGGTCTCCATGGGCTGGGACGCCTGGTTTGAGAAGATCATGGGGACTTCCTCGGCAGAGGCCGCCCACCCCACCGCTTCGTCCCCGTGAGGGTCCACCATTTCCAGCACACCGATGGGGCTGAGCAGGAAGGGGCTGGGCAGGTGCCGGCCGAACAGCGTCACACTGGTGTCCCGCTCGCTGACGTCGTTCAGCATCCGGGGCAGAATGCGCCGTTCCCTGAAGGCCTGGCGGTTGCTGTCCATGCTGGTCTCGTGGCCCGCGCCACCGGCAATGTAGGCGAAGGCTTCCGGGGACATGGCCCTCTCCGCCCGGCGCTCAAGCTCTTCGCTGTCGATCGGGATCATGGGGCGGTCGCCGCTCAGGCCCTTGAGGTAGATTTCGCGCTGGCGGTCCAGGGTGGGGGTGATGGTGTCGTTCTTGTTGTTGGTCATTGCTTTCGATTCTCTTGAATGGATAGGACAGGGCGACGATAGCATTTATAGCTGTGTGCATTAATAATCGACGCGCCAGTAAGCGGGGAGGTCTTTCCAGAACACGCTGTGAATACGTCCTTGTACGCTCGCCTCCGCCATCCTTGGCTCCGGACGGTTCTGGAAAGACCTCCCCGCTTACTGGCGCGTCGATTATTAACCCTCAGCTCCCCAGTGCCTGCCAGACCAGGCGCAGTGCCAGCAGTGTCAGGACAACCGTGAACAGGCGATGGAACACCCGGTTGCTCATCCGGTTGACCAGGTGCAGCCCAATCCGAGTGCCCAGGAGTCCACACAGGATCATAGCCAGGATCCAGAGGATCCATTCCGTGAACACAAAGCCGGCAAGGCCGAATACCAGGACCTTGGGCAGGTGCTGCATCGTCATGGCCCCGGAGAAAGTGGCGATGGTGCGAAAACGGTCGGTATGAAGCTGCTTGATAAAGGCGGCCACCAGCGGGCCGGTGGCCCCCACGAAGAGGGTTATGAAGCTGGTCAGGGTCGAAGCCGCAAATATGCCGGGTTTGCCGAGTGCTGCTTTCGGGATGGGCGGGCCCCAGCACAGCCACAGGATGAAACCGGCGATGGTCAGCTGCCAGGCGGTTTCCGGGAGCTGAACCAGCACCAGGGCGCCGGCGACCATCCCCAGAACCACACCCGGCGCAAATGCCGCCAGAACACCCCAGTCGGCCTTGCGCCAGGTCATGGCGAGACGGCCGCCGTTGGATCCCAGCTGTATCAACCCGTGCACCGGCACAATGGCCACCGGCGGAAGCCAGAGCGCCATGAGTCCGAGCAGCATCACCCCTCCCCCGGCACCGAAGGCCGCCGTTATCATGGAGGTGGCCACGGAGGCCAGCAGCAAGAGTGCCGCAACGAGGGGCGGCAGCCCGGGTGGGATCAGGGCCTCTAGCATGGAGCCTGATTACAGCAATGCGTCCAGCGCTTCGCTGAGATAATCGACGCTGCGGTCAATGTTGCGCAGCTTGTCCAGGCCGAAGAGCCCGATGCGGAAGGTCTTGTAGTCTTCCGGTTCATCACAGGCCAGTGGAACGCCGGCTGCTGTCTGGAGTCCCTGAGCAATGAAGCCACTGCCCTTGTGGAGATCGTCCCGCTGGGTATAGAGAACCACGACGCCTGGCGCCTCAAAGCCTTCCGCAGCAACGCTGGTAAACCCGCGCTCAGCGAACATGGCCCGTACGCGACGCCCGAGTTCCAGTTGACGTTCGCGGGTTTTCTCGAGACCGTCGTTAACCGTCTCCAGCATGGCATCGCGGAACTGCGCCAGTGCATCCGTGGGCATGGTGGCGTGATAGGCATGACCGCCGCCTTCATAGGCCTGCATGATGCCGTGCCACTTCTTCAGGTCGCAGGCAAAGCTGCTGCTGGTCGTCGCCTCAAGGCGCTCCAGCCCGCGTTGGCTCAGCATGACCAGCGCGGCACAGGGAGACGCGCTCCAGCCTTTCTGCGGGGCACTGATCAGCACGTCGGCGCCAACGGCCTTCATATCCACCCAGAGTGCGCCAGAGGCCACGCAGTCCAGTACAAAAAGACCGCCTACCTCGTGGGTCGCATCGGCGACCTGCTTCAGGTAATCGTCGGGCAGCAGCAGACCCGCGGCGGTCTCCACATGGGGTGCGAACACAACGCCCGGCTTCTCCGCACGGATCGACTCCACCACCTCTTCAATCGGCGCCGGGCGGAACGGCTGCTGGCTGCCCTCCTGAACCGGTCGCGCCTTGTGGACCGTGGTTTTCTCCGCGATCCTTCCGGCATCGAGAATCTGGCTCCAGCGATAGCTGAACCAGCCATTGCGCACCACCAGGCAGGACTCGCCATTGGCGAACTGGCGCGCCACCGCCTCCATGCCATAACTGCCGCCTCCGGGCACCACGATGGTGGCATCCGCGTTATAGACACTTTTTAAAGTGCTTGAGATGTCATTCATAACTCCCTGGAATTCCTTGGACATATGGTTCAGGGAGCGGTCGTTGAACACCACCGAATATTCCAGCAGTCCTTCCGGGTCAACGATCGGGATCTGTTTCGACATCGCTATGGCACTCCTGTTGTCACTGTTCAAAGTCGGCCTGTTTTAACATGTTCCGCCTTTTCACTCCACTTCCGGCCCCTAAGACGCATTCACAGGCGCCCCAGCAATGTTTACAATGCGCGCTCCCCGGCTCCGGAGAGGTGGCAGAGTGGACGATTGCACCGGTCTCGAAAACCGGCGTCCGTGCAAGCGGACCGAGGGTTCGAATCCCTCCCTCTCCGCCATTACAGCAGCAATATCAGTGCTTTAAAGGCACTGATAAGATTTACTCACCTTCCTACGTATCAACCTCAAAATGGTGAAAACCCGCTCGCACTGGATGCCCAGCGGGTGCGCCACCTGCCCAGTGGTGGAACAGCCGGGAGAGACCGGTCCCCTTCATTGATGCCGGTAACTTCCCCCAATGGGGAACGTTTGTATTCGTGACTCTGAATCAGCTTTGAGAGCTGAGCCCCCGCCGGCACAGGCAAAATCTCACCCCACCAGGGCCGATAATCGGGCACCTCTCACGACTGCCACGCCAGCCCGGCCCCGTCCGGGACACTGCTCCGAAAACTACCGCCGGCCTTATGCCGTTCCGCTATATGTCGCAACAGCCAAGCATGTTTCTTGCATGGCTATATAATTCAACAGGATATGTCGGTACTCCTTGCTATACGGGTAAGGTGAAGCAATATCCATGCTAAGACCGATTTGCTATAAAGCCGCGTCGGTTTTGTGTATGGGTGGCCCGGCTGGATGACCCCGGACTGAGGACAGAACCGCGCACCAGGCCAGGACGCGGAATTACTTGGCGGGTGGCAGACCCCGCTCGATGGCGGCGGCCACCACCTGCCAGATGTGTGGGTGGCCTGGCTAAACTATTCCCGCCGGAAAGGGTACCGGAAACCGCGCACCAGGCCAGGACGCGGAATTACTTGGCGGGTGACAGGCCCCGCTCTATGGCGGCGGCCACCACCATGGAGATGGAAGGCCGGCACCCGGTTTCTTGCTCGATTCGCGCCTGCTCTGCCTGAATCCGCTTCACCGTCTCATAGTCAATGCTGGACGCCACGCGGGTCAGGCGTTGTTGCTGGGCTTCTTTCACCATATGTCCATCCTCCGCCTTGCTTCTTCGATCCAGCTTCCGTCATCCGGCCTGTTCAGCCGAGCGACCTTCTCACGGTCCATCATGTCCCGGTGAATCCTTTTCACCCGGTTGTGGATCATGGATTGAGCGCGGGATATCTGGCGAGCGGTAAGCTCCGGGAAGTGGTGGCGGAGCCTGCGGGCTATCGCGTCCGTGTCATCCAGATGGAGAGGACCACCCAGAAAGTTCATGGTCAGCGGGCGGGAAATCCGCTCGCCTGATTCATCAATCTGGTGGGCCCGGAAGATGCAGCCCAGGTCCTTGATGGCCTCCACCAGCTCGGGCGGCATCTTGTTGCCTCGCGTGTCTTTCTTCCGCCAGGGGTTCAGAAACCGCATTATGACGCACTCCAGAAGTAGCCGGCATCAGGAGCCAAAGCAATCGCGTCCACCCAGCAGGTGATGGCGATTGATCCGTCCACGTTGAGCCGCTCCACCAGCACCCGGATATCGTCGTAAATGGCCACGGCGCAGCGATCGAAGGCACCTATGAAGGTGTTGGCGTTTTCCCCGGTCAATTCCGCCGGCACGCCAGAGACTCGCAGACGGCCATCCTCGTACTGGGCCCCGGTTGCGTCCGTGCCCACAATCGCGCCCAGCTCCCCGAACCGGAGTTTCTTTGACGCGGCCGCGGCCAGGGAGAAGGCCGGCAGAGAAGTTCCTCCGTTGGCTGCCAGCATTTCGGCTTCCAGTTTCTCCAGGACGATGCGGTCCACCAGCTCCGGAAGGCCGCGGGCGATGGCGTTCACGATGCGGGCGTTAATCTCGCCAGGGAAATCATGGTTCAGCTCTTTCCGGGAGAGCTCCAGCCGGAGGCCGTAGTGTTCCAGATCGTCCATGATGATGTTCTCTGACGTATAAGGCAGGTCCTGCCCCACGAGCGGGTTGGTTTCATCGCCCTGGACGAAGTCGGCCCCGCTGATAACGTTGAAGGCCCCGGCTCGCCGCCAGCTTAGCTCCCCATCCGTTGGCGGGGTCTGCACAGGAATCAGCCGGCACCCGGCCTGCACTACGCGAGAGGATTGGGCGATGGTGGCGCTGAGCGTTTCCTGTTCACCGGCAGGGCGGTTGTAGGCCTTTGGCCCATTCACCATGGCCGGGTTGTCGCCCGGGATGGTGGGCACCAGCTCACGAAGCCCCAGGACTCCTACTGAACCGGCTTTTCCGGAGATTCCGGGCAACGTCTCCACTCGTTCCTGTCTGGTTCCCTCGCCCCGGAGAACAGCGTTCGTGGGCTGCGCTTTCCGGGCATTCTCAATGATGGCTGATAGGTCGGCTGTTCTGAGCATTGGTTCTGTCCTGTGTCTTGAATCCTGGTAAGGGTGTGAGGTGCTGCTCACTTGTCGTCGGTCAGGACCTGGGCGCGGCCACGATCCACCAGGCCCTTGGCCATGAAGTCAGGTACGCCACGCACCCTCTGCCCCTCCGAGACCATCTGCCCTTTGACCATGAAGGGCCTCACACACTGAATTTCGACCCGGCGAATCTCGCCCTCTGAAGTCAGTTCTTCCTTGCCGTCGAGCCATTCGATGGGTTCAATCTTTGTCTCACTCATAAGTTCCCCGGTTTGTACTGTTCAAAGTGTTACACCGTTCTACTGTTCAAAGTGTTGCATCGTGGTTCATCGTGCACCGCTGGCGGTGGTTCTGGCCTTTGCCCCGGCTTGGGCGGATAACAACAATCAACCGGCTGCGGCCTCGCTCGCTCAAAACAATTTCCGCGTGTTGCGCTCCCCATCGGCCCCACCCCCGCCAGGAGGACCCATTTTCTGTGCGGAGATGTATCCAGAACTGAACACATTTCTGTGGCGAGTGAGCGCCCGGCTGAGATTGCAGCCCGGCTTTGGATGGTCCAGCTTTGGGCCGGGCTCTCGGTTCCCTCAGATTTGAGGAGGCCACTCCAGTTCTGGATTGACCTCGTGCTCAGCCGAAATCCCGGCCCGGCTTTGGATGGTCCGATTTGT